>Ga0206129_10005353_pt1 | contig 13570 bp, 9 predicted proteins | sample Helgoland_Spring_8_FD_148616 | JGI IMG/M metagenome (GOLD analysis project Ga0206129, IMG submission 148616) | Pelagic subsurface seawater microbial communities from Kabeltonne, Helgoland, North Sea - Helgoland_Spring_Bloom_20160502_2 | ecosystem: Environmental > Aquatic > Marine > Epipelagic ...
TTATCGGGGGTCGTTTTCGGGGTCTTTTTTTAACGATATCTCTAGGGGAGAAAAGTATATAAACTAAAAAAGCCTTAGTAAAACTAAGGCTTTTAAAGGCTTTGCGTGGATTTTTTAGTTCCACTTAGCGGTCCGGACGAGACTCACAGCACATTTGTAATTTACTGAATTTCAGTTTAAAAATGAAAATTAAAACATTAAGTCCACCGATTAATCCACTGATTATGATAAATGTATTAACTACTTCAATGAACACCATTAATAAACCTCAATAATAGTGAATCTAACTAAACCAATCTTTCAGAAACCAAATTTTAATATTAACGACACAATAAATTTTGGAAATCTAGTTAAGTCTGTGCAGGTATTACTTAACTCTTAATATGTGAAGACTACTAATGCCTAGAAACAACTTAAATTATTCCTAAGTGGCGGCTCTTAGTGTTTAGTTTATCAACTAGTATTTGTATAGCAATCTCTTTTTTAATTCTTAAAATATTTAATAGAAGATCGAAGACTTTCACTTCCTTTATAGTGAATGGCTTTAGTTAAAAAGCCTTGATCGTTATATTTATATTCGATGTAGTCCTTTTTGTTAATAGTCCCATAATCCACTTTTATAAGACGGTCTTTTCTATCATAATAATATGTTCTTCTTTTTATCATCTCCTTAGATGGGTAAAAGAAGCCAATTTCTTTAGTCAGCATGCCTTTTTCAGTATAATCAAACTCATACCAGGCAGATTGAAAACCATCACGGAAATAGGTTGTTCTAATTATTTGTGAGCTGTCATTTAATTCGGAATAGCCTGTATAGATCAATGAACTATCTTGGTCAACTCTGAGGTTGATCATTGTTGAATCATTAGGATAACTGTATTCATCCCAATAACTGATAGAATTCTTAGGCCCTCCCCTTGTTATGTGTTTAACCTTTCTATTCAACGAATCATAAAGCGTCTCTGTAGTTGTCGTATAACTTTCATTTTGGTACTTGTGCCTAGTTTCAGTCAGTAACAATCCTTCATAAATGAAATGAGTTTCACTGTTAAGTTTACCTGTGCACTCATAATCATAACTGGCAGAATATATCTTTATTCCCTCATTATTAAACTCACTTTTTGCAAGTACAGTTGAGTCAGAACAATGTTCTATTAATTCTTTAAAGTGACCATTTTCATTGAGAGTATAGATGAATCTGTTGTTCCCTTTAATTACTATTTGATTGACCTTTTCAGACGCAAAAAAATCAGCCTGATTATAAAATATTTGTTCCACACCTGTATACTGTCCTATTCCATAAATAGGAATCATTAAAAAAACGATTAAAACTTTCATCATGCGCTGTTACAGCTTGAGAACTTCAAAAGATTGTGCTTCTCCTTTTTGAGAAACAATTCTGATCAAATAGATTCCTTTTTTATACTCTGATAAATCAACAATTCCATTTTTATATGAATTGAGTTCTTTACCTGATTGGGTATAAACCTTAATAACTGAATACTTACCTGATATGTTAATTATACCGTTAGTAGGATTTGGGTAAACTGTAATATCATTTGCCTCTAGATTGACCTCAACGAAGTTCAAACTTGGCCTCCATATTGAACCTACATCTTTACCCCAGATATACTCAGCAAGTTCAGGATAGTCTATAAAAGGGTTCCTGTTTTTTTGAAAGTCATTATATATAATGGTATTTCTATTTCTCTCAAAATCATTTACAGGATCTTCTAAATGCCATTTCAATAAAGTTGAGGTGACTGAATGTAAGGGTCGTTTATCCGTTTTAGACAATAGAGCAGTTGTAAGCTCTAAATCAGGTTCTGAACCATGACCTTCATACCTAATGGCCATATAGAAGATCATTCTAGCTACATCGCCTTTAACCTCATCTCTAGGTTCAAAGATCCATTGATCTATATCTGTTTTAGATCCTGTATTAACTCCATCGTCAATTACATCAGAACAATTGGAACAATTATCAAAATTTCGGTTGTTTCTAGTAGAGTTTACACTAACATCAGCAGGTCTTAAGTGATGGACGTCAGTTCCTGGGCCTTCAGAAGTTCCAAAATCACCCCTAGATTTAGCCCAAACATGTTCTCTTGACCAACCACTACCACTATTGTATTCTTGAGCTGCATTTACACTTCTTCCTGAATAAATAAGGATAACGTTGTCAGAGTCATTTTCATCCCTATCAGTATCCTTCAGAATATCCCATACATCAGTTGAAGAAGAGGTATAGGGAAATTCTGTGTGATTTTTGATTATTTGATTTAGCCTGAATTTTAAAGAATCTCCAGAATGATTGTAAGCCGCTTTATAATAGTCCTGTCCTTGTCCAGTGAAAGAGCAAAACAGACATATTATAATTGCTAAAGTTTTTATGTTAGGTCTCATTTTAGAAGCTTAGAAACATTAATTAAGTCAAGATAAGGTTCTAGTCGATTATGGCTCAGCGAGTATACCGCTTCAAATTTAATAATTGAATATTAATGCAAAAGTTAAGGTTAGCTTCCTTTAGTCCAGCTGTAGTTATTCCAATAACCTCACCTTTTGAGTTAAATAGTGGACCTCCACTACTTCCGTGCGTTATTTCAGTAGTTGTTTGAATAAGACTATTCCCAGCCCTATATTGAGAAATTATACCGCTAGAAAGTGTATGCTCTAAGCCTTCTGGATTTCCTATGGCAAATACACTACTGCCAATAGCTGGAGAAGCCAATGCAACTTTTAAAGAACTTGTGTTCTTGTAATTTTTTAGTTTGAAAATAATATAATCGTTTTTCTTACTTTTTTCAAGCACTTCAGAAATCTTATATATCGAACCATCATAAAGTTTAATTTGTTCCAATCCCAGACTAGTACCTTCAAATACGTGGTAGTTACTTACACAAACTCCATTTGACGAAACTATAAAGCCACTGCCTTGATAAGTGGTTTCATTGTCCTGGGTATAAATAAGAACAACGAATTTTCGGTTTTTATCAAACAATTTAGAAAGAGTTGAATTGGCAACTTCAATTTGTTGTGATTGGTTTTCTGTCGCGTTATCTTTTTCGTTAAATCGTTCATTTGTTCTTTCTGTCTCGACCCCAGAATTATTGCGAATTTCGCGTGCTTTTCTACCAGACTCTGAACAGCCAGAACAATTGGTGAGCATGGCCGATGTAACTACTAATATGATTGAAATACGGACTCTCATATTAGTTAATCTCAATTGCCCAAGCATCTTTAAACCCGAGGTCTTTTAGTTTTGCTGTTTCTATTTTAGCTTGATAACGAGTGGAATAAAATTTACAATAGGAATATCCTTTTTCCGTTTTCACATAATAGACGCTTCCTTTTACCTTTAAAATAACTTCATCACAGACCTTAAGTTTCTTTGAACTCAACCAAAAAACGGCTCTATATCCTACCGAATCTTTTGGTAGCTCTTTTATGAAATCGAAGCATTTGCTTTGTTCCAATTTTTGAAGCTCTCGAATTGGGGCTAATGGAATAGTTTCAACTGAAATCAATGTGTCCTTTTTGAGGATTGTGAGTGTTTTTATCGATGGCTTAATTTCTTTTTTTGGCTCCTCTGAATTGTTATCTCTAATTTTTGGAACAAGGTTAATTAGAAATCGCTGATTCTGACTTTCTGGTTTTATTATTCTACCTACGCCACCCCAACCATTGCCCGCTATATGAACATCAATTATATCATGATACTTTTCTTCATCGAAGTCAATCCCATTTACTTGCCAATGCTTATACAGATGATAAGCCCTTCTATAGCTTCTTTCGTACTCTTCGAACTCTATATCACCCTTCAAATTAGAGGCGTAACCACTTATCACTAGTAGGTATGAAACATCACGCAAATTGGGATCTGTTTGTTTCTGAATCATAAGCTTATCAATAACTATCTTAAGCTCTTTACCGGCATCAATAATTTTTTTATTGGTAGTTTCAAAATTTGTAATTGACTTATTGCTAATTGTTGTCATGGCTGTTATGAAATGAACACCGAAAGCAAGATTGAATCTACTGTAATCAACATCATAGTTAAATGTTTCTTTCGATTTTAAAGGTCTTAGACTTTCTTGAACGGTTTCAAAAAGACTAAGTTTTTCTTTTAGGTCTATTACTTGTATGTTCTTTTGAACCACCAAGGCAGTAATTGTGGCGATAAACAAAATGAGCATGATAAAGAACAGGCTTGTCATCAAGTCAGAGTAGACAGCCCAAAACGAAGTGTCATTCTTCTTGCTCATTGCTATTTAAAGATATTCATTATTCTATTTAATAGACTCCCCAATTGGTGAAGGATATTATAGCGCTGATTTTGAGCATTTTGATCGTTTAGTTTTTGCAAACTACTATTTACATCTTTCATGCTTAGCGCAAATAGTTCGAAGGCTTGCTTTTGAGCGTCAGAGCCTTCTTTAAAGGCTATTGAAAGAGTCTTAATATGCTTTAGGTTATCTAAACCATTTGTATTTGAATCTAAAATGTCTACAAACTTTTTCGTCTCTATACTCGTCGCTAAATCTAACTTCTCTTTATGTAATTTTGTAAATGATTGAAACTCCGAAATCAAATCTGATATTGCCTGACTATTTTTAATCACTATTTCACTTAATTGAGATTTCTGGTCATTTAATGTCTGTTGAAGACCAGATGAAATTTCCTTAATTCCAGTTTTATGAATATCACCAATTTGTTCAATCTGAACAAGATTGTGGTCTATATATTTGCTAATTTTTGTGTTGTAAAGAATGCTTTCTTGGATGTTTTTTGCAATTAAATCTATGTTTCCCGTTTTTTGCAAAATCTGTTTAGCATTATCTGAAAAGGTATTCATATCGTTTAAAAACACTGCTAATTTTTCAAATTCAGAAATGTTCTTTTTTAACTCTTTAAGAACTATAACATTTCCTTTAGCCAACTTTTCAAGATCAACATTTTTAAGCTCTTCAAGTATTGCAAAGTTTAATTCAGAAGTATTTTTAGTGTCTTCTGTAACGACAGAGAATTTGTCTAGATTAGTTGCAAATGAGTCATTAAATCGTGTAAATGATTCACTTAGCGTAAGCATATTAGAGTTTATGTTTAAATTTAAACTTGGAATTAGTTCCACTTGGAGAAATGTCAAAAAATAGTCAAGCCTAATCTCCATTTTTTTACGTGATGGTCTGCGTTGGAATACAGAAGTGATCATTGTAAGAACAATTCCTGTGAAAGTACTGTATAAAGCGACTTTTGCGCCACCAAGCATGCCTTCAACACCATTTAAAAAATCAGTTAAATTATCATTAATTTGATCTGGATTTTCCTCAACAAGACCTGACATTTCAGGTAATAACATAAAACTCAGAATAAGGCCTAAAACCGTACCGGTTAATCCCAGGTATAAAGGTATGGGAGCCAATCCTTCTATTTCATCCTCTAAAGAATCCAATCTTCTGTTAAGCATATCTTTAATTACATGAAAATCAGCAGATACACTAGAGTTTTTAATTAGAAATGTATTTAGTACTTCTAAATATGTTGCAAATTGACGTGAAGTGGCGGTCGATGAACTTATAAATGTAATCTCTTTTTCTTCACCAGTTTTTTTGCAAATGCGTTGGCGATCAAGGTTGTTCTGTGCTCGCTCTTGTGCCTCTTTATTGGAAATTTCATTAGAGTTTTTATAATTAGTTCGTAGTTCAACGATTTTCTTTGAATACTCAGTTGCGCTTATGTAGGTTTTAGTGCAGTGTTCTTTAATAATTTCTGGTTCGAAACCTACTTGTAATAACTTAGTAAAGGAATCTTTAGAAATAGTTAACCGGTTTACTTTTAGTGAATACAACTTCAAAGAATCAACATCAACAGGTAAGATTTTAGCTAAGGTTTTGATCTTTTTTTGGGTTATAAAAAAAATGAACAATTGTAGACCAATCACTAATAAGACGATACATAGAGAAACTAGATTATTCATCAGTTTTAACCTTCAATTTTTATTTGGATTTTTTCTTCTGTCCGATAGTTCCCATTTTCTTTTACCAATAACCCCGCTTCTAAAACAGTGATTCTATTCCCTTTTAATTCAGAATTTAAATCAATATCACAAACTGGATCAAGGAAGATGTCATCATAATTAAGAGCTCTAATCCAAATATTTTCATCATTGATTATAGAAAATTCGTATTTATTTGAGTTTTGACTTTTTTGCTTAATGTGAAAAACTGATTCATTGGCAATAACTGAATTTCTTTGGTTCGAGACCATAAATATGCCAGCATTATCGGGGGCAGATAAATAGGCTTCTTCCAATATTACTCTAGTTTTAGGCTCAGTTTTTTGAGAGGAAGTAGGTTGCGTTAAAGGTGGATTACTAGTATTGACTATAAGTGTTGTTTCTTCTTTAATTGGCCGTTTTGGCTCATTTGATATTTTAGTTAGATTAAATTTATCTTCTCGTAATTTGTTGTTCTTCTCCTTTTCTTTTTCTAATTCATGCATTAGACCTTTGTTCAATCTTATCTTGTAAAGGAAAAGAATAATTAACCCAAAAACCCCAATTATTCCTATCCCGATTAACAAATAACGAATAACGGTCCAAATTAAACTCTCTTTTTGTGGGTTCTTTGTAATTGATTTGACTGAGCTTTCTGCTTGTTGATTATTGGTCTTTTGTTTAATTTGGCTAATTCCATAAATTAACTTGAGTCTATAAAGCTTATATAATTGAGGCTGTTCGGACATCATTTTATTTATGAAAGGAATAATAGATTCACGCGGCGGCATTGGCGCTATGGAATCAAGTACTATTGCATCCGAACAGCACTTAGAGCGAAATAAGTTGATGGGTGATATTACCTTTAAGTATGTTTCATCAAGAGTAATTTTACTGTAGCTTTCTTTAGGTGAGTTTATAGAATTATAATCCCAAGAAAAAACGAATGGGTATTCATTATATGTGATAGAGCTTTGATTCATCCTGCGAACAAGCTTCATTTTGGTGTCAATATTTTCGGGGAAGTAATAATTAACAGACAGTTCAGTAGTTTGATAGATCGTTAGGTCTATAATACGATTGAACATTACAGTGTCATTGCTGAAACCTTTTTTAGCAATTGAAACAAAAGCTAATAACATAAATATTAAAGAAAGCGTCTTATTCATTTGCTAATAGGTATGCTGCTTTGTTTAAACCACCAATAAACGGAAGGAAAAATAGGGATTCTTCAATATCCATTTCAACATTATCTCCAATCTCAAGTAGTTTTCTAGAAATCCCTTCAGCCGTATTTTCAGCTGCGTTTTCTTCAATAATTTCAAGAATTTGATTCAATGCGTTAGGCTCAATATCAAACTTATCTTTGAACTTAATTACTTTATCAATGGTATTAAAATCATTAATGAATTTATTTACTTCTTGAGCCACTTTGTTTCCTAATTCTTTCTCCTTACCAATTACAGATTCTTTATAACTCTGAGTTTTATCAACAGTTAGAATAGTAGATTCATTATCTCCTAAAAGAATGATTTTCTTTTCTTCTAGATTTAAGTCAACATTATCGGAAAAAAGACCTCCTTTAGCTGTGATTATTTTAGGGTTTTCCTCAGAATGGTAATCAATTTGATTAAAATCAGAATTGCCATAAACAATATTAAAAACTTGGCTTATTAAGGTTTTTAGACTCTCTGATTTGGGCGAAGGATCTAGAATATTAAATATTTTAGACCCATTTCCGCTACAAAGAATGTTTTTTGGAATATCGATATTTTGCAGTCTACATAGTTTAGCTATATGCCAAAATATACTGGCGGTATAGACCAATACTAAGCTTTTAAATTTAGGGTCGCCTGAAATGAGTTTCCCGAATGAAATAATTGAAACACCTCGTGTTGAAGTTGATTTCTCCAATGAAAAGAAGTAATCAATTAAGTCTATCGAATCTTTTAAGTTATCTTCTATTTGACCTTTTGCGCCTTTAAGCAGACGAAAATTATTAGCTGTAAGTTTTTCTTCAACTATATCTGAATATCGTTCAATAAAACCGTTGGTTGTCGTATTTGAATAACCATCACCAAACATTGCCTTAGCACCATATCTTACCGATGAAATAAATACTGGAGAGTTATTTCTAAAAGCTAATATATCCACAGTTTCTCCGCCTATGTCAAGTGAAACTGCTGTCTGAATTGCTGCAGTAATTCCTTTGTTCTTATAGTAAAAGAAAGGTGCGAGACTTTCCGAAACCATTTTATTGGTGACAGCAGGACCGAAATATGAATTAATTAGAATATTCCATGTATTGCTAAGAGCTCCTCTTCTTGCAAGAGTCATACTGGAAGGATAGAAAGTGACAATTTCCGTCTTATTCAGATTGCCACCGTTTAGCACAACCTTGTTTCTCATTATAAACAGAAGCTCTTCTAAAAAAAGCGTAACCCTACCTTCAGCTTCAGCTTCGTTAGTATAATTAGACCATTTTAAATTACCATTCGTTATATCATTTTCAACAAGTCTACGGCGTCCATATAAAAAAGGTATATTGATACCAGCAAAGAGTGACTGTTGTTGATTCCAATTCACATTTTTAGGCTCCGTCAAAAGAGTTCTTTGGGGAAAGCCAAGTAGCTCGGAAGACTCGGTGCTTCCAAATTCGATTGGCAGTAGTTTTTCTCTAATAATTTCTATAAGCTCAGGGGCTACCGGGATAATTTTAGTTGTCGGTGCAAATGTAGCAGCTATTTGTGCATCCTTATTTTCTATACTTGCGCTAATAGTTTGGGGTTGCCCATTGACTCGATATTCAAGGTGCGTGTTGCTTGTTCCAAAATCTATAGCAAATTTAAAACTTTGGGATCCAGGTAAATACTGGTTAAATTTTGGAATTACAAGGGCCTTTACATTACGACTAAACTCGACTTTAAACATATTACAATTGGTAAATGTCCAATAATCCGTTCGATAACTAGGGGAGTGATCATCGAAAGAATGAGTTACCAGTGAATCCGCATTATTATTATTATTATTATCGCTGATTTCTTTTAAATTAAACTCTGGTTTTAAATCTGACGAAGAAAACATTACAGAAATAGCTTTATAATTTTCTGCAGTTCCATTATTTGACAATACTATTGGCGGAGTTATTGCCATACTCCATTTTTGATCTATTATTTCCCCAGATGTTGCTCCGTCTTTTATATCTGATTCTCCAGTGTAAACATTCTCTTTATATATGTAGAACCTCTCAAAGGGAATAAACCCCCCTTTAATAGGCACTCTAAGCAATACTCTAACTCCGCCTGGTAATTCCTCCATTTCAAACAGTTTCTGCCCACCAATTGATTCTTCAAGTTTGTTAGATTTGAAGTACTCAAAAAAGGCAGGTTTGACGGGAGTTAGATACGAATGGTTCTCTTCAGAACAGAAGACTTGGTAACTTACTTGATTGAATTTATATGGAACCTTTACCAAATAAGGCTCAAGCAAATCAGAAATTACTAAGTAGGGGTGTCTTCTATTGGAAATAGGCAGGCGCCTCTCGTTTAAGGGTGTTTCAGAATACGACTCTAGCCTAAAGGTACTTTCCCAACTACTACCATCATATTGAAGTCTTTTAGACGGGCTAAACTCATTAAGCAAAACAAGGGGGGCTTTACCAACGATAACCTTTTCCGATGCAATAATAAAATCTGAATTGAACTCAGAATCTTTTCTTTTGTACAAATTGTTACCAAGAATTTTTAAGACATTACCAGCATCATTTATTGTTAAAGGTACAACAGATTCGAGAGCTTGTTGACTTCCATCCATGACTTTAGTGATACTAATTACTAAATCTTGATTATTTCCTTGACTTCTTAAAAACTGGAAAGTTGCATCCAAATATTTGGAGAATGTGTTGAATTTGTGACGGAAGCCTGATATCTCCTCTCTAAGCCAAAAAAGGTATAAAATATAACTGCCTGATCTTTCATGAAGTGGGTCATATATATCGTCAAATACTCTATTTGTTCCAAATTTGATGTCTATACTAGAATTGTTATTTGCAGTGGTAAAAAACAATGAAATTGGCGAAGTTCCGCCAACTACTTTCCCATCAATTTTTATAATATGAATATCATCTAGATCGTCAAAATTGTATTGGTCGGCGTCTTGATCAAAAAATAACTTTAAAGTATTTCCTATTAGTTTTTGCCCTTCGTTTCCGTTTTCAAGCGATTGTAAATTTTCATTCTTATTCCAATTAACTACGCTTAATCGGTCGAGATATCGATCGGCATTAAATAATATTTCTCCTAAATCTAAGGCGTCGGCAACCATTTTATGGTATATCGTGTCGCCGTTTAGTCCTTGTTTACATGCAATGTCAAAGGCCTTGTTTACCAAATCGATCCTTGCAAATGGAGTAGGTATTGATGTTATTTCTTTTTTTGCTCTTCCGGGATCATCAATTTGATCAATGGAATTAGAGTGCATTTCTGAAGATTCAAACCAATCTTCTCCATTACCGCCTTCGGCGTGGAATCGGTATATCTTACCCATTATTCTCGTATTTGGTTTTTAGCATTTTTGAAATTCCTGTATAAAATACCTCAAAGAATTTTTGATTTGAGTGGTTAGATCGACTCTCTCTTTCAGCAACATTTAGATAAAAATCTATTGTTGCAAAATTCTTTAGATAGAGAGATGGTTTGGCACTATGGTCATTGATAAAATCAAAAATGCGTGTTGTCTCAACTTCTTCATTGAACGGATCAAATGCAACTGAATTAGTAGCCAGCTCTTTCATGTAGGTGGCAAAATGCTGCATAAAAGGCTCAAAGGTTGTTTGTTGAAAATCGCTTTTGAAGTAATCAAAATTAAGTTTTGGTTTTCCATGTTGACTCCAACGTACTTTGTTGGATACCGATCTAGCTAGTTTGTTTTTTAAGAACAGCGATAAAAACCCTAATTTGCTTAAGTGTTTGAACACAACTTCTTTTGATTTAATACCTAGATCTCTGCCATTGAGCGAATCAAACACTTCATTTTTATTTACTCCATACTCAGAATAAAGAGGATTCACTGCCTGACCATTTTCCGTTTTTAGATTATCTTGATTACAAAAATCCAATAAAGCTAAACCAGCTGCAAACTCAACGAAATGGGCATCGTTTTTTTGCATTTTTGCCCCTTCATTGTTTTTATAAGGATCAGAAAGATTACTGTCTCCTATGTAGTATAGTGCATTTAAAGAATTATTTCCGGTAATATTTTTTTCATAATAATATAGTGCTGATTTTGTTTTCGAAACGAAAGTTCCACTATCAATGTCGCTATTTTCATTAGGCTCTAAATTGAAATAAGGTAAAACGGAAACAGCTCCGATAACACTGTCATTTAGACTTCCATGATTAGAAATATCAGAGGTTGCGCCTCTGATATTCTTAACTAATAACGGAAACCCTGAAGCACCCGTACCACCAAAAATTGAGCTAATAATGAACACCTTATCTGATTTATTGAATACAGATGCAAACCCCTTAAACAAGTCTAGCTCTTTAAATTGATTCAGAACAACTGATCCAAGATTAGGATTCCCCTTAAATCCAACATTCATTTTAGATTCTAGATTACGATCTGAGAACAAGAGTTCTATTAAGGCTTTATTAGGGTCGTTTGACTGTAATTCGGGATATCCGATAAATTCTCCAAAAGTCAAATCTTGAGTTCCTGGAATGTCAAATGTAAATTGATCATTACCAAAAGATTGACTGCCATTGTTTTGTCGTAAAAGCTCTCCAAGGCTGGTCACTTTAGTTCTGAAAAATCCTTCTGTTTCGGTTTTAGATTTTGCCGCAACTCTGCATTTAGTGTAAAGCTTTAGGATTTCCTCTGTTCTTAATAAATCGCCATTGGACTTGTCTGGATCAATTATTATAGGAACAACTTCAGAAATACCATTTAACTGGACTCCTGAGGATAATGTGAAAAGTAAGGATTTTAAAACTCTAGCTCCTGAACCACCTATTGAAAAAAGAAATAATCTCATAATGTATAACTTGGTTTAAGATGGAATTGGCGTTGTGGCAGCATTTGTACTCCACCACCTAACCATAAAAGAGGTTAATATAAAAATGACCAGCGAAAAGCAAAAATTCACTATTCCAAAACCAAAAATGTTAGCTTCGGTAATATAAGTTGTGCTATTTGGGTCTAGATATTCTTCACAAAACACTCCGTCTAACAATCTTGTGTAAATAGGGTAGTAACCTATACCAAAAGCCATTAGTCCATTTAACACCCCCATTCCTAGCCAATGATACCACCGGTTTAAGTATGGATGATTAATTACAAAATAAAAAATCAAGGCCATTAATATGCTTAACCCTACTGACATAAGTCCTATTGAAACGTATAGACTTAATTCCGGCTTTTCAATTCCTTGATCAGCGCAAATTCCAGCTAATTCATAGCTAAGTGCCCTTCCATAAAGGTCAATTAGTATTTCGTAAATCTGAGCAAATAAATTTTTCATTATGGTTGAACATTAAATTTAAAGAGTTCACAATTTTCCTTTTTCCCATATTTGCTTTCGTAGGCATTTGATATTGCAGAATAGAAAAACTCAATGCCAAAAGTTTGAGACTGGACATCTTTGTCAGTATCAAAATGCGTGTCATCTAACGTAGAAATTTCAGAAATCCAATTTGGATTTACAGGTATCCATTCTAATGAATTATTAGATTTTAAAATTCTATTGAATCGCAGTCTTGCTTGATGGGTGAAGTTTTTATTTCTTGGGTTATCTCGGTCAAGCTCAGTAATTGAAACAAGTTGAGCGTCTATATTACTTTCCGTTTTAATCCGGTAGTTATTTGGGTTGCTGAGTTGACTTGTTACTCCTCTAAAGTTATCTAAATTCAGCTTTGTAGTAAACATCACAGAGTTTTCAACAGCATCAAGGCAGCTGCCAGATTTCACATCAATTAATTTACTTTGATCACCTATATCCTTTCGATATTCACCACATATTGGAACACCAGAAATTTGAGAACATACGTTTTCTGGAAAGTCATTTTCTTTTTCAAAAAGAACGTAATTTTTCAATCCTTTATCGTAAAATTCATTAAGGTCGAATTTTGAAAGAAACTTATTTATGGCGTTTTCGTGACCCAGCACTAAAATGTAATAGGGGCGGATAGTGTCAACCTGATATCTCTTATTATTAATGTCGTAATAGATGCCATTGAAAGTACTTTCTAGGTGCATAAATAGAACTTCCATTTTAACACTGTCAAGTATAGAACCGAAAAAATCTTCCGTAATGTTTCCTTGGGTTTGGAGTTTACCCACCAACCCATCACCCTTTCCTAAAGAGTATATGCAGTCTGAAACGAGAATTTTTACCTCGTTTTTTTTTGTATCCTCGGTTATGATTCTTACGATATCATTGATATTTGTTTTTGATCGGTCACCTGCCTTGTAAATTTCTGAATCTGGGTGCAGCTGTTTAACGAGTTCATATGGATGTAAATTTATTGGATGTTGTTTTTTATTTATGAGGTAATGATTATCAGTTCCTGTGTAATT
>Ga0206129_10005359_pt1 | contig 13556 bp, 9 predicted proteins | sample Helgoland_Spring_8_FD_148616 | JGI IMG/M metagenome (GOLD analysis project Ga0206129, IMG submission 148616) | Pelagic subsurface seawater microbial communities from Kabeltonne, Helgoland, North Sea - Helgoland_Spring_Bloom_20160502_2 | ecosystem: Environmental > Aquatic > Marine > Epipelagic ...
CCCGGTCTAGAGGTCACCTATGGTGTGCTTGGTGATAAAAAAGATTATTACGAACTGCAGGGCAATCGGCCCTTACCGCCGGAAGAGCAGTGGTCTACGCCGAAATATTTCAATCTGGTTGAAGCGTTATTTCGTGAGGCTCGCAAACAGTTAGGTCATGAGATCCATCTTTTGCACGATGTGCATAGTCGCCTAACGCCGATAGAGGCGGCGAGGCTAGGAAAACTATTAGAGCCATATAACTTGTTGTTTCTGGAAGATGTTTGTATGGCAGAAAACCAAGATAATCTTCAGCTGGTGCGGCAGCACACCACAGTACCATTGGCTATTGGTGAAACCTACAACAGCATATGGGATTGCAAGGAGCTGATTCAGAATCAATCGATCGACTTTATTAGAACTGCGGCCACCCATGCCGGTGGTATCACTGCTATGCGACGTATTGCCGACTTCGCCAGCCTGTTTAATGTTCAAACCGCACCCCATGGTGCGCCGGATCTATCGCCCATTTGCTTTGCCGCCCATCTGCACCTAAACACCTGGACGCCTAATTTTGGTATCCAAGAATATGTTGGTCTAGGCAATGAGCAGATTCGGAAGATATTCAGTCATGATATTGACGTCAAAGAAGGCCTTGCCTATGTCAGTGAGGCACCTGGTCTAGGTGTTGATTTTGATGAGCAGGCCGCCGCGGCCTATCCATACAACAGATCTTATCTACCAGTCAGTCGCCTAGAAGATGGCACAGTTTGGAACTGGTAGCTATCCACTTTTGCAGATTTATAACGAGAGATAACAATAAGCGATGAGTAACAAACTAAGAGTATTAGTGCAGGGTACAGGCTTCGCCGGTCAGGGTCATGCCGAAGCGTTTAGATATGCTGGTGCAGAGGTGGTCGGCATAGTGGGTCGAACAGAATCAGTGGTTAAAGAAGTAGCTGAGGCCCTGGCTATTCCCTATGCGGGCACTGACTGGCAGCAAGCGCTAGATGATTGCCGGCCAGACATTGTCTCAATTGCGAGCCCCGGCGGCGCGCATTATGAACCCATTGCTCAGGCCATTGCTCGCGGCTGCCATGTATTTTGTGATAAGCCCCTCACTGAGTCTGGGGAAACATCCCAGCGGCTTTATCAAATGGCGGTGAATAAAGGTGTAAAGACTGCATTTGCTGCCAGTTTTCGTTATATGCCCCATGTGATCCATGCCAAACAGCTGGTGGCTGAGGGCTTGATCGGGGAGCCACTGGAGATAGAGTGCATCTCGCACTTCAATCTTGAAAAAGATATTCCCTACGGCTGGTCTCATCGGAAGGAGGATGGTGGCGGTCGGCTCAATAATAACTTCACTCATAAACTGTCGATCGTCACGTCTGTGGTGGGTGAAAAAATTCTCTCGATTATGGGAGAGGTGCGTGATGATTTGTCCACAGCGCCAATTGTCGAAGGTGTGCATAACTTCAAAACACGCAGAGATTTTATTCCCACCGATATCAATGATCCCTCTCTGCAATGGGGCGAGTCTAATGTGGAATGGACCTATACAGTGCTGGCGCAGCTGCAAAGTGAATACGCTACTCGGCCAGTCTCAGTCCTGTTTAAGCATGGTGGTCTTAACCCTCGCTTCAATGAAGACCATATTGTGTTTTATGGCAGCAAAGGCGCTATCTATATTAAAGGTCATTATGGCAGTGGCCCGCTTTATCTGTATGGCGATAATCATGACTGGATTGAGTTGCCGCTGCCGGATGAGATTGCCGTCAATATTCCGGAGGTGGATGGCGATACAGAAAGAAACTGGCGCTACCTGATTAGGGAGCTGATTAAAGATATTAATGCTGAGCCAGTAGCATCGTATCAAACCTTCAAGGAAGGTAGTCAGTATCAAAAATTGATCGATATTATCCGTGAAAACAATCATCTGGTAGACGTCAGTCAACTTTAGAAAAAATATAAGTAATCGCGACAAGAGGGGAAGGTATGACCTATGAATACTTGGTAATTGCAGGTTATTTTCTGTTGGTGTCTAGTATTGCGTTTATTTTTAAGCGAATGGCCAAGCAGTCAACCAGTGATTATTTTCGTGGTGGTGGCCGCATGCTTTGGTGGATGGTGGGTTCTAGTGCCTTTATGGCGCAGTTTTCTGCCTGGACATTTACCGGCGCCGCAGGCAAGGCGTATACAGATGGTTTTGCGGTGTGTCTGGTGTTTTTCGCCAATACATTCGCGTATTTCTGTGGCTGGGCCTATTTCTCTCATCGCTTTCGTCAGATGCGTGTGGATACGCCTACGGAGGCAATCCGGCGGCGGTTTGGTGGCCAAAATGAGCTGTTTTTCTCCTGCGCGCTTATTGTATTTACTCTTATCAATGCGGGTATTTGGCTCAATGCCTTGGGTGTATTTGCCAGTGCAGTTTTTAATGCTGACATCAGTATCACCATCGTTATTACCGGTCTCACTGTTGTTTTAGTCTCTGTGCTGTCTGGCGCCTGGGGCGTCGTAGCCTCCGACTTTGTTCAGACTCTGGTGGTCGCTGTAATATCTATAGCCTGTGCACTGGTGGCTTTGGTAAAGGTTGGAGGCCCTGTGCGTTTGGTGAGCGACTTCCCCTCGGGTTTTGTTATGGGTCCGGACATGAACTATGGCTTGTTGCTGGTCGGCACGTTTGTGTTCTTCTTGGCCAAGCAGTTAATTACCATAATGAATCTCAATGATTCATTTCGTTTTCTCAATGCCCGGGACTCTGTTAATGCGCGCAAAGCTGCGCTGTTAGCGATGGGCTTAATGGGTGTTGGCAGTATTATCTGGTTTATCCCACCCTGGGCATCCGCCATTCTTTATCCTGACGCGGCTGCAGCCTATCCAGAACTAGGCAATAAAGCGGGCGATGCTGTCTATCTTGTGTTTGTGCGCAACGCAATGCCTCTGGGAACAGTCGGACTGCTGCTGGCTGGGCTATTTGCTGCATCCATGTCATCTATGGACTCGGCTCTGACGAAGAATTCGGGTATTTTTATCCGCAGTATCTATCAGCCATTTTTGGCTAAAAGAGGCAGGCAGGCGGATGACCGTCAGTTGTTGAGGCTGAGCATGCTGCTCAGCTTTTTGAGTGGTGTTGTGGTTATTGCGATGGCGCTGTTTTTTAAGTCATTGAAAGAGCTAAGCCTGTTCGATCTTATGATGTCAGTATCTACAATGATTCAGGTCCCTCTGTTGATTCCGCTGATTGTGGGCATTTTTATTAAGAGAACACCCACTTGGGCACCCTGGGTTACGGTGATCCTAGGTTTGTTTGTGTCTTGGTTCATGAAAGAAGTATTGACCCCTCAGGTTTTTGCCAACTGGATTGGGTTGGATGAACTTACTCGCAGAGAAGCGGTAGATATGAATCTAATGTTGACATTGGCGGTACATGTTTTAGTGACTGCCGGATTCTTTTGTCTGTCGACAATTTTCTTCAAAGATGAGCAGGATAGTCGCCGGCTAGAGCGAGAGACATTCTTTGTTGACTTGGAAACGCCAGTGATTGCTGACGCACAGCAGGATGATTACGATCGTCAGCAACGCAGCAAGCTTGGCGTTATGGTCAGCATTATGGGGGCCGGTATTTTTCTAATGATATTGATTCCAAATCCTCTGTGGGGGAAATTGGTGTACCTGTGCTCTGCGACTGTTATTTGTGGTCTAGGTTTACTGCTAGTAAGGAGTGCTCGCCATGATCAGAAAACAATCTGAGGGCCGCTGTTGTGCCCAACTCAATAGCGTACAAAAGTGAAAATATGATGTTGCGAATACTTGTCTGGATATTGATCGGTGCTTTTCTTTCGACTGTCTCGCTAGCTGCTCTTGCAGATAAGCAGGTTGAGCTTACTCAGGGTGTAGACCACTCCGCAGGTGGAGGGGCCGCCTATGTTATTACCACCGCTTCAGCGACCTGGTTCCTGGAAAAACAGGGTGGCGGCCTCTCTAGCATGGTGGATAAGAATGGTGTGGATTGGCTTGGCTTTCACAAGCAACCGGGCTCTGGCTGGAAAGGCGAGTACCGTGGGTTCCCGAATGCTGTTCACCGTCAGGACGGCAATTATTTTCATGCCATGAATGCTGGTACAGATCCGTCGACCTCCAGGGTAGAAATTGTTGCTGACGACCATGTGCGCATTGCTTTTACTTCTGGCAATGCAAAGTGGCAGGGCGTTTGGGATTTCTATCCGCACCGTTGCGATTTCACTATGGTAAAGGTGAGTGAGGGCTATAAGTATTGGGTCCAGTATGAGGGTGTGCCGGGAGGGGAGATGGACGCTACTGATTTTTGGTACTCTTCCAATGATAGTCAGCGGCGACAGATTGGAGAGCACTTTATTGGTGACCTGCCTGCGCCAGAATGGATGGCGTTTGGTGATCGAGATTCGCCCCGTATGCTCTACATTCTGCATCACGAAGATGATGACTTGCCAGACGACTATGTTAGTAGGCCCTATATGACAGTGCTTGGCTTTGGTCGGCATAACAAAAATAAATATCTCGATACCGTTCAAACCTTTTCCATTGGTTTTGTTGAATCAACAGATTATTCCCGTATTGAGCAAAGTATTAAGCAGATTCTAGACTGATTTTAAGCCCTCAGAGGTATCATTGGGTTGTGGTTAACTATTGCCTCGACTTTGGTAATACCATCAGTACTGTTATAGCGGTCAAAATTGACGTTAAATTTACTTTTATACGGACTATTAGGGTATAGCCTGTCGGATTGCTTACTTCTTACAGCAGCAATATTCCGATCTGATTGCCAAGTTATTAGGCGTCTGTCTCCAGAAATTCGACTTTTAAGGATAAAAACCGCTTGCTATTTTGGTATGTCCAAATATCTTTTATTGGTAATACATAAATATTTGACAGATTTACTATTTTTGGTTACTTTAAAGCCTGTGGAGAGCCAGCGAGATGCCGCTATTAGGGCTGCTTGATTGGTGCCAAACTAGTATCTTATGGAAAGTAATTATGAGTCAGATTCCAGCCGTGACTTATCAGATGGTCAAGCGCTCGAAAATAGCGCTATTAATCTTTCTCTGTTTAGGTATCTGCGCATGTTCTGTAGATATGACCTCGAGTGGCGAACGTCTCGTGCATTCGCAGCAGGACTTCCAAAAGACGGTAAAGAGCCTTCAGCCGGGTGACAGTATTGTTTTAGCAGATGGTGTCTGGAACGATTTCGAAATTGTTTTCACCGGAGTGGGAACCGCGGACAAACCTATTAGCTTGATCGCCCAAACCAAAGGTAAAGTAGTTATCTCTGGTCAATCTAATCTGCGTATCGCTGGAGAACATCTGCTGGTCTCTGGGCTGGTATTTGCAAATGGGTACACGCCAACAGATGCCGTTATTTCATTTCGTAAAAGCAAAAACGAACTGGCCAACCATTCTCGCGTAACCGAAGTCGTGATTGATAATTTCAGTAATCCAGAGCGCTTTGAAACAGACTCTTGGGTAATGATGTATGGCAAACATAATCGTTTTGACCACAACCATCTAGAAGGTAAGCGCAATAAAGGTGTGACCATGGCGGTGCGGCTTAATACAGAAGAAAGCCGCGAAAATCACCACCGCATTGATCATAATTACTTTGGCCCAAGGTCCGTGTTGGGCTCCAATGGTGGGGAGACCCTGCGCATTGGCACCAGCCATTATTCTCTTTCAAACTCCTTCACCTTAGTGGAGAACAACTATTTTGATCGCTGTGATGGTGAGGTTGAAATAGTCTCTGTTAAAGCCGGTGGAAACCAACTGCGCGGCAATCTGTTCTATGAGTCCCGCGGTACTCTGACGCTGCGCCACGGCAATGACAATGTGATCGAAGAAAATGTATTTCTGGGCAATGGCGTCGATCATACCGGTGGTATTCGGGTGATAAATAAGCGCCAGACTATCCGCAATAATTATCTCCAGGGCCTCACCGGTTACAGATTTGGCGGTGGTCTAGTGGTCATGAATGGCGTGCCCAATTCACCCATTAACCGCTATCACCAGGTGGATGGCGCGCTCATCGAAAATAATTCTCTGATTGAAGTTGCCCATATTCAGTTAGCCGCTGGCGCTGACGCAGAACGCTCTGCGATCCCCATAAATAGTCAGTTTTCTAAAAACCTTGTGTTTAATAAGAATGGCCGGGATGCGTTTACATTGTATGACGATGTCAGTGGCATTGAGTTTGAGGCCAATGTCTTAAATGCTGTCGTTAACCCACAGATTAATGAAGGCTTTGCCAATCAGACAGTAGAGCTAGAAAGAGCTGCCAACGGATTGCTCTATCCAGCAGCTGATGTGGGCGCCAAGCGCGATATAGTGGTTTTGGACAAACAGCAAACCGGCGCAGCCTGGTATCCAAAGGCGGATGCATCGGCGCGCTTTGATACAGGTCGGACTATTGATATCACACCAGTATCTGGTGCCTTGGAGCAGGCGATTGCTGAGGCTCAGGCCGGCGACATTATCCATTTGACCCCCGGAGACTATTTGGCGACTAAGGTTCTCCAGTTCAAGGTGCCTGTGACCCTTAAGGGCGACAATCAGGCGCAGATTCAATTTGAGCGCTCCACGCTGTTTGAGTTAGCTGATGGTGGCAGCTTAAAGATCAGCGGGCTGGCCGTCTCCGGAAAAAGTTCGCCAGACAATGTGGGTAACTCGGTGATTCGCACTAGCCCCTATTCGATGTTGGTCAATTATCAGGTCACAGTGGAGAACTCTCAATTTACTGATTTGGATGTGAATCGGCATTTTAATTTTCTCAATGCCGCAAAAAGCACCATGGCAGATAGCATTGATATTGTTAATTCACAATTTAGCAATGTCAGCGGCGCCATACTGGGCCTTAATAAAGAGACGGATGATTACGGTATCTTCAATGCAGACTATGTGAGCATCACAGGGTCTAGTTTTGAAAATGTGCAGGGATCACTAGCCAATTTGTACCGGGGTGGCACCGACGAAAGTACCTTTGGCCCACATTTTTTATTGACAGATTCCGAGTTAAAAAATGTCGGTGCAGGAAGCAAAAATAAGTTTCGGTCTTCCATCTATCTGCATGGCGTGCAGGTGACGCAGATTAACAATAATCGTTTTTCTAATAGCCCCGCGATAAAAATAGAACATACGGTCGGCGAGCCGGTGACTCGTATTGCTGATAATACGTTTGACGGTACGCCAGCACCCCGCGTTACCGAATTAAACAGCGATAAAGATAACACGGCAGTGATTACAGATAACCTTTTTAAATAGGCCCAGCACTTTATTGGGCCAGTAATACCAGCGCATTCAGGATTTGGAGTTAGAGTATGCAAACAGCACCTTTTTTATTTGGGGATGAGATAGCCGTCGAGCCCGTTGCTCCCGGTGTCACCCGAAAAATACTGGGTTTTAATAATCAGATAATGGTGGTCAAAGTATTTTTTGAGGAGGGCAGTGAGGGTTATGTTCACAGTCACTTCCACTCTCAGGTGGCCTATGTTGAGCGCGGTGAGTTTGATGTGACTGTCGGCGATGAGACTAAGACTCTGACGGCTGGCGACTGCTTTTTTATGGAGCCGAATATTAGCCACGGTGCGGTGTGCAAAAAAGCGGGGGTTCTGATTGATGTATTCAGCCCTATGAGAGAAGACTTTCTTGGGGAGAATAACTAATGAAAATTGCGAACCTTCGCTGGTGGGTGATCACACTAATCGCAGTTGCCACTGTGATTAACTATATCGATCGTCAATCCATCGTGGTGCTATGGCCGAGCATTGCCGCAGACCTATACCCGGACAAGAGTGGCGATGAGCACAAAGAGATCTATGCCTTTATTTCGGTTGTGTTTATTTTCTCCTACGCGTTTGGTCAGGCGATTTTCGGTAAGATTTTTGACTGGATTGGCACCCGTATGGGCTTTGCCCTGTCCATCGGCATCTGGTCCATCGCCACCGCTATGCATGCATTTGCTAAGGGCGTTGTCACTTTTAGTATCTTTAGAAGTATCTTGGGTATTGCCGAGGCAGGCAATTGGCCTGGCGCGACTAAAGGTAACGCCGAGTGGTTTCCAACCAAAGAGCGCGCGCTAGCCCAGGGTATTTTTAACTCAGGGGCTGCTATAGGTGGTCTGATTGCCATCCCACTGATCGGTACTTTGGCGGTGTACTTTAGTTGGCAGGCAATCTTTGTATTGATTGGTTTGCTGGGTCTGCTGTGGCTGATTCCCTGGATGATACTGGTTAAGGCACCGCCCAAACAGCACCCTTGGATTACTGACGAAGAGCGCGAATATATTCTTACTGGCCAGCAAAATGAACAGCTAAGTGAAGATGGTAAAAGTGATGAAGGCTACAACCCATCGACAGGGGAGCTTCTTTCTCACAAGCAGAGCTGGGGTGTGATTATTGCTTCAGCCTGTATCGATCCTATTTGGTGGCTATTTATTTTCTGGATTCCCATCTACCTGTTCGAGGTATTTGGTATGGACGTCAAGCAAGTCGCTCTGTACGGCTGGGTGCCCTATGTAGGGGCCATGGTGGGCGCATTCTTTGGCGGACTTCTGGCTCAAAATAGATTTAAGGCTGGCTGGAATGCCAATAGTACGCGCAAGCTGGTCATTTCATTGGGCTGCTTAATTATGCTTCCAGCGCTGTTGGCTATGGCAAACCCGGGTACGCCAGTGGTTGCTGTGTTGTTGATGGCGGTGATTCTATTTGGCTTTCAGACAGCCATCGGCAATGTGCAAACCCTCCCCAGTGATTTCTTCGGTGGCAAAACCGTGGGTACCCTGGCTGGTTTTGCCGGTATGGCGGCGAAACTTGGCGCTGTGGGCCTGACGTCATTGGTGCCATTTTTGACGGCAGGCGGAAATTACGCCCCGGCCTTCTTTATTGGTGCGGCTCTGTCTTTGGGTGCGTTAGCGAGCATCTGGATACTCTGTCCAAAAATTGAACCCCTCAGCTCAAAGAGCTAGCGGTTAATAAATATTGGTTAAAGAAAAACAAACGTAAATACATACTTTATTAGGGAGTAGTGCATGACAAGCCCCGTCATTGGTTTTATCGGTCTCGGTCTTATGGGCGGCAATATGGTCGAAAACCTACAAAAAAAGAATTTCAAACCGATCGTTATGGATCTCAATCCAGACGCGGTAGCGGCGGTTGTGGCGCGAGGTGGCTCAGAGGCAAGCTCTGCTGCTGAGCTGGCAGCGGCCAGCGATATTATTATGCTCTGTCTAACCACGTCGTCTGTAGTTGAAATGGTTATGCATGGAGACGATGGCATATTGGCTGGCATCAAAGAAGGGGCAGTGGTAATCGATTTTGGTACCTCGATTCCTGCTTCCACTCGTCAATTAGGTGCAGAGCTCGCCAAAAAGGGTGCTGGCATGGTTGATGCGGCCCTTGGTCGCACACCGGCTCACGCCAAAGATGGTCTGTTAAATATTATGGCTGCGGGCGATCAGGCTACTTTTGACAGTGTAAAACCGATCCTCGATATGCAGGGCGAAAATGTTTTCTATATGGGCGCCCTGGGGGCAGGTCACACGACCAAGTTGATCAATAACTTTATGGGTATGACCACCGTCTGTGCCATGTCCCAGGCCTTTGCTGTGGCCGAGAGTGCCGGCGTTGAAGGCCAGCAGCTATTCGACATTATGTCGACAGGTCCATCGACGTCACCGTTTATGCAATTTTGTAAAAACTACGCCGTAGACGGTGTTAGTGATCTGGGCTTCTCCATTGCCAATGCAAATAAAGATCTGGGTTATTTCCTAGAGATGGTTGAAGGGCTGGGGACAGTGTCGCAGATTGGCGAGGGTACTTCAGCAAACCTGCAGGCTGCATTTGATGCCGGTATGGGCAACGGAAATGTGCCGGAAGTGTTTGATTACTACCGTCAACTTAAAAAGTAATTGGATAAGCAGGAAAAGGCAGAGCTTGTATAAGCGCAGATAGTATTGAAGAGGATAGGACTGGTTATGAAGCATCAGGGTAAAGTGGCAGTGGTGACTGGCGGCGTTAGAGATATAGGTAGAGCCATATCACTGCGTTTGGCAGCGGAGGGGGCTAAGGTAGTTGTAAACTATCATGGCAGCCATGATCTGGCCCAGGAAACCCTCGAGGAGATTACATCTGCCGGTGGCGAAGCGATCCTTTTTAAGGGTGATATGACGTCCCCCGATGATGTTCAAGCGCTGGTTGCTACAACCACTGAAACCTTCGGTTCAGCGATAGATATACTGGTGAATGTGGCCGGGGGATTGGTTGCCCGCAGAACGATTGATGAAATGGATCTTGAGTTTCTTAATCAGGTTATGGCCCTTAATATGACCTCTACCTTTTTGATGACCAAAGCGGTTGTTCCTTACATGTCGGCCGGGGGCGCTATCGTTAATTTTTCTTCCCAGGCGGGTCGGGATGGTGGTGGCCCTGGAGCTAGTGCCTATGCGACCTCAAAAGGGGCGGTAATGACCTTTACCCGTGCCATGGCCAAAGAGCTAGGGCCAAAAGGTATTCGTGTTAATAGCCTCTGCTGCGGCATGATAAGCACAAGATTCCACGATATGTTCAGCAAGCCAGAAGGCCGAAAAATGGTCGCAGGGAATACTCCTTTGGGTCGCGAGGGTGCCCCCGATGAGGTGGCTGAAACCGTTAGCTTTTTGGCCTCCAGCGAGGCAGGATTTGTGTCGGGAATCAATATGGATGTCAATGGTGGCCTAGTGTTCTCCTGAACACTTGATTAAAGACCTGGTTGTGGAAAAGAGAAACTATGCGGAATAAGGTTGCTGTTATTGGTGAGTGCATGCTTGAAGTGAGCACTATGGGTGGTGATGGGAATCATTCCTCGCTATCTGCAGGGCTATCTTTTGGCGGTGATACGCTCAACACAGCGATATATCTCGCCCGTCTGGGCATTGACGTCGACTATGTCTCTGCTCTGGGTGATGATGATATGAGTGGCTGGATGCTAGACCAGTGGCGTGCTGAAGGCGTTGGCTGCAATCTGGTGAGTCGAATAGAAAACACAGTGCCCGGACTGTACCTTATTCAGATCGATGAACATGGCGAGCGATCATTTCTCTATTGGCGGGCTAATTCTCCAGCCACGCGCCTGTTTGATAATGCGGCTGAAGCAGACGTTATGTTTGAACAACTGTCTGCTTACCAACACATCTATCTGTCTGGTATCAGCCTTGCAATTTACACTGAAGCCGCGCGGCAAAGGCTGTTTGATTTCTTCAAAAAATATCGCGCCAAGGGTGGAGAAGTGATTTTTGATGGCAACTATCGTCCCCGGCTCTGGGCAAGTCCAGAGGTTGCGCGAGATGCCTACGAAACCATGTATCGTCTGGCCGATTTGGTGTTGCCGACCGATGAAGATGAGGCACTACTATTCGGCGCCGAGAAACCAGATCAGGTGGTGGCGAGATTGAAGTCTCTGGGTGCATCAGACGTGGTGCTGAAGATGGGTGAGAATGGTTGCCTGATTGGCGCGGAGACGGACGTCCGCGCTGTGCCCGCGGAAATTGTTACAGTGGTGGATTCTACAGCGGCTGGGGATTCCTTTAACGCTGGATTTATGGCTGCGAGATTTAATGGTCAAGACTTGACAGCGGCTTGCCGGGCGGCCAATCGTCTAGCCTCGGTAGTTATTCAGCATCGAGGTGCAATTATCCCTGTCGACGCTATGCCCGCTTGACATTGAATCTCGTCCTCAAGGCATTAGTGAGGACCTCGAACCTGCATTATTTGGAGTATTCATGACGTTCATCAAAATAAAATTTATGCTGCTGACATTGCTTGCGATGACTATTTCCCTCGGGTTACAGGCCCAAGACCATCCCCAATTGATTATGACCAAAGCGGGCGTCGAGAAAATAAGAGCCAATTTGGGTCAGGTGCCATTGTTTGATGCCTCTGTTGCAGTGGCAAAAAAGCAGGTTGATATTGAAATCGCTAAGGGCATAGATACGCCTATCCCTAAAGATTATTCAGGGGGTTATACCCACGAGCAGCACAAGCGCAATTTTTTCATCGCCCAAAAAGCCGGCGCTCTATATCAGATTTTGGGCGATGAAAAATATGCTGTGTATGTGCGAGATATGCTGCTCCAGTACGAGGCGATGTACGCCGATTTACCCCTGCATCCCAAAACGCGATCCTATGCCCGAGGCAAATTATTTTGGCAATGTTTGAATGACAGTAATTGGTTGCTCTACATGGCCCAGGCCTATGATGCGATCTATGAATTTGTGTCTGAGGAAGATCGCCAGACGCTGAATCAAAATCTATTTCGACCCTTCGCCGATTTTATTTCGATCGGCAATCCACAGTTCTACAATCGAATACATAACCACAGTACTTGGGGCAATGCTGCCGTGGGTATGATTGGTTTGGTGATGGATGATCAAGAGCTTATCGAAAGGGCGCTTTACGGTATTGTCGATGATGGCCTTGAGGTCGGCTTGAAGGATGATGATGGCGGCTTTATTAAGGTTGAAGGGCAGAAGGCTGGTTTTCTGGCCAACCTCGAAGAGCCATTTTCACCGGATGGTTACTATACCGAAGGCCCTTATTACCAGCGTTATGCCATGTATCCCTTTCTGGTTTTTGCACTCGCAATGGACAATGTGAAACCCCAGCTCAAGGTATTCCAACACAAGGATGGCGTCTTACTGAAGGCTGTCAATGCATTGCTTAATCTTGCCGATGCTGCAGGCAATTTTTTCCCGCTCAATGATGCACAAAAAGGCATGTCCTATTTTTCACCCAGTTTGGTGACTGCGGTGGATATTGCCTATCATTATGGAGATCAGAATCCACAGTTACTCAGTGTTGCAGAGAAACAAAATGCTGTTCTTCTCGATCAATCAGGTCTGTCTGTGGCTATGGATATACGCGACGGCAAGACCCTGCCTTTTGTTAAAAAATCGATCAATCTCAGCGATGGTGCTTATGGTCAGCAGGGTGGTGTTGGCGTATTGCGCGTTGGCGAGGAAGATCTGACGCTGGTCTACAAATATGCGGCACAGGGCTTGAGTCATGGTCATTACGATAAGCTATCGTTCTCACTGTTTGACGAAGCTGATGAGGTTATTCAGGACTATGGCCTGGTGCGCTTTGTCAATATTGAACAAAAGGGCGGCGGTAATTATCTGAAAGAGAACAAGAGTTGGGCTAAACAAACCATTGCTCACAACACCCTCACCCAAAACCAAACCTCCCACTTCAATGGTCAATACGAAGTCGGCAGTCAGCATCATTCAGAACTTTATTTATTCGATGCCTCAAGAGATAACATTAAGATTGTCAGTGCCAAAGAGAGCAATGCCTATCCGGGGACGGAAATGCATCGAACGATGGCTATACTGGCGCTTAATAATTTTGCCAAACCCCTGGTGCTGGATCTGATGAGAGTTACATCAGCTACCGAGAATGATTATGACCTGCCGTACTATTTTATGGGTCAGGTTCTCAAGACTAACTTTGACTATGACAGGCCCTCTACGTTGGTGCCCATGGGCGAAGATAATGGTTACCAGCATCTTTACCTCG
>Ga0206129_10005372_pt1 | contig 13530 bp, 12 predicted proteins | sample Helgoland_Spring_8_FD_148616 | JGI IMG/M metagenome (GOLD analysis project Ga0206129, IMG submission 148616) | Pelagic subsurface seawater microbial communities from Kabeltonne, Helgoland, North Sea - Helgoland_Spring_Bloom_20160502_2 | ecosystem: Environmental > Aquatic > Marine > Epipelagic ...
GTATGCTGTTGCTTCCAATGAGCGACGCTGCAGGGAATATCACCCGCGTTGTCGGCTGTTTGGACATAGAGGGTGAGCTCCCTAAGACGCCGTGCCGCTTTAAGGTGAGTTCACTGCGCCAAACGGAAGTCACAGGCGAAGCGCCCAAGGCAGTCCAGATCGAAACCCCGTTTGAACCCACGATGCCCATGCCCGAAACGACGCGCAGCTTTGCCTTCGCCGAAAACACCGTTCCATTTCACCAAAAGCGTCACGATGATGTGTCGCGTAATGTGAATGAACTCGAAGGCCGCGCAAATCTGCGATTGGTCGTCGACAACGACGTTTAAACGAAAAACGCCCCGCAAAATGCAGGGCGTTTCTTTGTATTGTTCAGATTTTGTTAAACTGCTTGCGCCTGCGCCTGTTGGCGACGCGCTGAGAGTTCTTCGGCCACAAGGAACGCAAGTTCCAAAGACTGGCTCGCATTCAAACGTGGGTCACAAGCTGTGTGATAGCGATCAGAGAGGTCCTCGTCGCTGACAGCGCGCACGCCGCCTGTGCATTCCGTCACATCCTGACCCGTCATCTCAAAATGTACACCGCCTGGGATCGTGCCCTCAGCTGCGTGCACGCCAAAGAAGTCGCGCACTTCGCGCAGCACACTTTCAAACGGACGGGTTTTGTAGCCTGACGCAGATTTGATCGTGTTGCCGTGCATCGGATCACAAGTCCAAAGAACCTCTGCTCCCTCTTCGCGCACGGCTTTAACGAGACGTGGAAGATGCTCGGACACGTTGCCTGCGCCGAAACGCGCAATCAGGGTCAAGCGGCCCTGCTCGTTGGTCGGGTTCAGCTTGTTCATCAGAACCTTGAGATCATCTGCTGTCGTCGTGGGACCACATTTCAAACCAATCGGGTTTTGCACGCCGCGTGCGTATTCCATATGCGCGCCGTCTGGTTGACGTGTGCGATCCCCGATCCAGATCATGTGACCGGACCCGGCAAGCCATTTGCCCGATGTGCTATCAAGACGGCAAAGTGCCTCTTCATACTCTAGCAAGAGCGATTCATGAGATGTGTAGAAATCGACCGTCTGCAAGTTTGGTTCTTGCGTGCTATCGAGACCTGCCGCTTTCATGAAATCAAGCGTGTCGCCGATGCGGTTGGCCATTTCACGGTACTCTGCGGCTTGCTCACCAGCGGTAAAGCCAAGCGTCCATGCGTGAACCTGATGTACGTCTGCATAACCACCCGTGGAAAACGCCCGTAGCAAATTCAGCGTTGCGGCCGCTTGGGTGTATGCTTGCAGCATCTTTTTCGGATCAGGAATGCGCGCTTCAGGTGTGAAGGCCAGTTCATTAATGATATCACCGCGGTAGCTGGGCAATTCTACGCCATCGATTGTTTCTGTATTCGCTGAGCGTGGCTTGGCGAACTGGCCCGCCATGCGGCCCACTTTGACGACAGGCACTTTCGCGCCGTATGTCAGAACCATTGCCATTTGCAGCATCACTTTGAACGTGTCGCGAATGCCGTCTGCGCTGAACTGCTCAAAGCTCTCCGCACAATCGCCCCCCTGCAGCAAAAACGCGTCACCGCGCGCAGCTGCTGCAAGTTGGGATTTGAGCTTGCGCACTTCGCCCGCAAAAACCAGCGGTGGATAAGCAGAGAGCTGACCTTCAACAGCGGCCAATGCCGCCGCATCTGTATACTCGGGCATTTGGATCCGTGGCTTGTTGCGCCAGTCCGATTTCTGCCAATCGCTCATCTGTTTTCTCCTAAGAAATAAAGTCTCGAAAGTGCTGTATAAGACGGTGTTAGCGCTATGACCAGCGGGTTATCGCAAAGGTGTTCTTGACGTTGTCGATATGATGCGCTCAAGGTGAAATTGGCACTGCATCCCGTGAATCACTTTCGCCTTTGCTCGCCTCACGATGCGCACGCCCGTGCCCAGCAGGATTTGCAGATTATGACGACCCCCGATGAAGTAAAGATCAGTGTCGAGACTGAAACCGACAAGTCGCGTCGTTTCGTTTTTGTATTGCTCAACGATTTCACGCTTTTGTGCTTTTCCGCAGCGCTCGAGAGTCTTCGGATTGCGAACCGTTTGGCGGGCAAAGATCTCTATTCATGGACGCTTGTGGGTGAAGGGGGCGAAACGGTTTCTTGCTCTGCCGGAACGAAGTTCGCGCTGGATTCGGATCTGACGGAATTGCAGCGCGATGACACAATGCTTTTGTGCGGTGGCGTGAATATCCAGTTCGCAACCAGCAAGAAGCTGTTGAACTGGCTGCGCCGTGAAGCACGCCGTGGTTTGACGGTGGGTGGTTTATGTACCGCGTCTTATTGCATGGCGAAAGCCGGCATGCTGGACGGGAAACGCGCGACAATCCATTGGGAAAACCAGGATAGTTTTCTCGAAGAATTTGATGAGATCGAACTGACCAAGTCGGTGTTTGTGGTCGAAGGCAATCGATTGACGACTGCGGGCGGCACATCCTCGATTGATTTGATGTTGAAGCTGATTGCGGATGATCATGGCGAAGAGCTGGCAAATGCGGTGGCGGATCAGTTGATCTACTCTTCCATTCGCACCGATCAGGACACCCAGCGTTTGTCGGTGCCGACGCGCATTGGCGTGCGTCATCCAAAGCTGTCCGCTGTGATCCAGATGATGGAAAACAATATCGAAGAACCGATCAGCCCGTCCGTGTTGGCCAAAGATGTTGGCATGTCTACACGTCAGCTAGAGCGTTTGTTCCGACGCTATCTCAATCGATCCCCCAAGCGGTATTACATGGAGTTGCGTTTGCAAAAGGCGCGCAACTTGTTGATGCAGACGGATATGAGCGTGATCAATGTCGCGCTCGCTTGTGGGTTTGCTTCGCCTTCGCATTTTTCAAAGTGCTACCGCGCGCATTATGACACTACGCCCTATCGGGAACGTGGGTCGCAGGCCGCACGACTTTCGATTTAGGGGGCGCGCGAATTTTCTAGAAAATTCGTTTGGCCTACGGCGTAAGTTTATTTGGAAAGATGAAGTTTATTCAGAGTTCCGTTCCCCACCGACAGGAACCAGATGTTGCCATCGGGTGCTTCGCGGATATCTCTCACGCGGGATGTGGCGTCTGTTTGAATTTGTTGGACTTCGCGCAAAGGTGAGCCGGAAAGGCGCGCGATGTAGTCGAATTTTAAGCTGCCAACGAAGTGATGACCACGCCATTCGCGGTTCAGCTTGCCTGAGTAAATCAGATAACCAGAGGGCGCGATGGATGGGTCCCAATAGTGTTGAGGCTGCTCTAAGCCAGATTTGTTCGTACCTTCGCCAATTTTTCGGCCCGAGTAGTGTTTGCCATAGGAAATAGTTGGCCAGCCGTAGTTTGCCCCTTTGGATACTTGGTTGATTTCATCGCCACCGCGCGCGCCATGTTCGTTGTTCCAGAGATTGCCATCCAGATCGAGCGCGAGACCTTGCGGGTTGCGGTGGCCATAGGACCAGATTTCAGGAAGATGATTGGGCGTGTTCACGAAAGGATTGTCGCTGGGGACTGCACCAGTTTTGGTGATGCGGATGATTGTGCCATTGTGGGTTGCCGGGTTTTGCGCTTGCTCGCGATCCCCGCGATCCCCGATTGTGATGAAGAGCGTGCCATCGCGCCCCTCAACCATGCGAGAGCCGAAGTGACGACCACCGCTTGAGCCTTGGGCCATTTCAAAAATTGTGGTGACATTGGAAAGCGCAACAGTGTTTGGATCAAATTCAGCGCGCATCACAGCCGTTCCAGAGCCACGACCCTGGCGTTTGGCGTAGGTCATAAAGATCGTGCGGGACGTGGTAAAATCGCGCGGGACCACAAGATCGAGCAAGCCACCCTGCCCGTCTACCTCGATGGCAGGAAGACCGGTCACCCGTTTTTGCGCGCCATTCGAATTCCACAATAATGCACCATCGCGTTCGGTGATCAAAACACCGCCCGCGGCGAAACCAAAAGCCCAAGGCGCATCGAGGCCGCTGACGATTGTCTCGATCTTGAGCGTTTGAGCCCTGAGAGCAGCAGGCGCAAGCAAACTGCTGGCAGCGGCAAGAGCGAATTGACGGCGATTGAGGGGCATTGTGTGGTCCTCTTGCAAAACTGTGTGTGTAGATCGAACATAAACTCCGCGCGCGCTAAAACCAGTGCGCGCCAAGGTCCTGACGTTTTTTTGATTGGCTTGGCGTAAGCTCTTTTCAAATCCTCGGGCTGTGCATAGGCTGCGCTATCAAATTGATCCTTGGACCCGTGTAGAATCGGGTGACAAACCGAGGGCTTTTTGACAAGAGCGCGCAAAGACGCTGTGTTGATGGGAGAAATACTGTGATCCGGGTTGAAAACCTGCATAAGCACTTTGGCGGCTTTCATGCTGTTGATGGCGCTTCGCTTGAGATTGCCGAAGGCTCGATCACGGGTCTTGTGGGCCCAAACGGGGCTGGCAAAACGACGCTATTTAATGTGATTGCGGGTGTACTGCCGCCCACATCCGGGCGTGTGTTCATGGCGGGCGAAGACATCACCGGCTTGGCACCGCATGAATTGTTCCACAAAGGTCTGTTGCGCACGTTTCAGATTGCGCATGAATTCAGCTCCATGACCTGTCGTGAGAACCTGATGATGGTGCCGGGTGCGCAATCAGGTGAAACGCTGTGGAACACTTGGTTCGGACGCAAACGGATTGCTGAGGAAGAACGCGCATTGGCGGCGAAAGCTGACGAGGTCCTCGATTTTCTAACGATCGCTCATTTGAGCGACGAAAAGGCGGGAAACCTCTCTGGCGGGCAAAAGAAGCTGTTGGAGCTCGGCCGTACCATGATGGTTGATGCGCGCATTGTTTTTCTGGATGAGGTTGGGGCTGGCGTGAACCGCACGCTTTTAAACACCATTGGCGACGCGATTTTGCGGCTTAACCAAGAACGCGATTACACGTTTTGCATGATCGAACATGACATGGAATTCATTGGACGCCTATGTGATCCGGTGGTTGTGATGGCTGAGGGCAAAGAGCTCGCGATTGGCACGATTGATGAGATTAAGGCCAATGAGCAAGTCATCGAAGCGTATCTGGGCACCGGTCTCAAGAATAAGGAAACGGCATGATGTGTGCATGCGGTGTGGGGGCTCTGCCCCATTTGATCAAAGATCAAACTCCCCGGGATATTTATAAAGAGAGGAAGCAGCATGTCTGAGCCGTTTCTGATCGGGGAGAATATGACCGGTGGTTACGGAACAGGTGCAGATATCTTGCACGGCTGTACCTTGGCTGTTGAAAAAGGCGAGATTGCTGTGATTGTCGGCCCCAATGGTGCGGGCAAATCGACAGCGATGAAAGCGGTCTTTGGCATGTTGAATTTACGGACGGGTGCCGTGCGTCTTGATGGTGAAGACATCACAGGGCTGACCCCGCAAGCGCGCGTCGGCAAGGGCATGGGCTTTGTGCCGCAAACGTCGAATATTTTCACGTCGTTGACTGTCGAAGAAAACCTCGAGATGGGCGCGTTCATCCGCCGTGATGACATCGCAGAGACGATGGCGCAGGTGTATGAGCTGTTTCCAATTCTGAAGGACAAACGTTCTCAGCCCGCAGGCGAGTTGTCTGGTGGTCAACGTCAACAGGTTGCCGTAGGGCGCGCACTGATGACGCAGCCGCAAGTTTTAATGCTGGATGAGCCCACTGCGGGCGTGTCGCCAATCGTGATGGACGAATTGTTTGATCGCATCATTGAGGTGGCGCGCACCGGAATTTCGATCCTGATGGTGGAGCAAAACGCCCGCCAAGCGCTGGAGATCGCGGATAAAGGGTACGTCTTGGTCCAAGGTCGCAACGGATTTACGGATACTGGAAAGGCCCTGCTTGCCAATCCTGAAGTGCGCAAGAGTTTCTTGGGGGGATGAACATGCCTGTTTTGAAAAATACCATAGCGCCACTCGCGTTGATGATCTCTCTGGTCATGCCTGCGTTCGCACAAAACGCACAGGAAGACGATGGGTCTTACACGTTGCAAAATGCCCCTGTGAAACGCGAGATTGCTTTGATGTGTCGCTTTGAGAGTGAATGTTTTGAAGCGGAAAGCTGCGCGGAAACCACATTTTCCTTTGATCTCAAAGGGCGTGCGGGCGGATTGACGGCAACTGACATGGCGGTGGAAGTCGCAATGGTCAGCGAAATCGGCGATGCCACCTTGATCGGCGTGCGCTCTGGCAGTGCGATGTCGCTCTCGGGCGGAGCATTTGACGCGCGCCATTTGCTGACAATCGCGGAAGGTGGCGCGGCGCGCTACACTTTGCATTACGCGGATGGTCCTATGGCCATTAGCTACCTTGGAGCTTGTGAATGATTGATTTTCTGAACGCGATCGTCGCGCTGTCAAACTTCGTCATTGTGCCTGCCATCGCTTACGGTAGCCAATTGGCGCTTGGCGCGCTTGGGGTCACATTGATCTACGGTATCTTGCGGTTTTCCAACTTTGCACACGGCGACACAATGGCGGCAGGTGCGATGTTCACGATCTTTGTGACGTGGTGGATGCAATCTGTCGGGATTAATCTCGGACCTTTGCCGACGGCGTTGCTCGCCCTGCCCTTTGGTATTCTTGGCTGCATGCTTTTGGTGCTTTTCACCGACCGGTTCGTGTATCGTTTCTACCGCGAGCAGAAAGCGAAACCTGTGATCCTTGTGATCGTCTCCATGGGCGTGATGTTCATTATGAACGGCCTCGTGCGCTTTGCGATTGGACCGGGCGAGCAGCGCTTTTCTGATGGTGAACGCTTCATCATCAACGCGCGCGAGTTCAAAGAGATGACCGGTTTGCGCGAAGGTTTGGCGATCAAAACGTCACAAGGCATTACCGTGATCACCGCGGTCATCGTCGTGGTTTTACTGTTCTGGTTTTTGAACCGCACGCGCACAGGTAAATCCATGCGCGCCTATTCGGACAACGAAGATCTTGCGCTGCTCTCGGGCATTAATCCCGAGCGTGTGGTGATGTATACTTGGCTCATTGTGGCGGCTTTGGCGACAACTGCGGGCGTTCTTTATGGTCTCGACAAGAGCTTTAAAGCCTTCACATATTTCCAGCTTTTGTTGCCGATCTTTGCGTCTGCGATTGTTGGTGGGCTGGGCAGCCCGATTGGAGCGATTGCTGGTGGCTTTGTTATCGCTTTCTCTGAGATTACCATCACATATGCTTGGAAAAAAGTGCTTGTCTACTTGATGCCTGATGCGCTTGAACCCTCTGGGCTGGTGCAGTTGTTGAGTACCGATTACAAATTTGCGGTGTCCTTCGTGATCTTGCTGATCGTATTATTGTTCAAGCCGACAGGCCTGTTTTCGGGGAAAGCCGTATGATCTATCCTTTGAAAAATATTGGCCTTTTCGCGATAATGGCTGGATTGCTCTTCTACACTGGCATGACAGAGAGCTGGAATACGGCGCTCGGCTTGATCAACATGTGTCTGATCTCTGCGATCATGGCGCTTGGGGTCAACCTGCAGTGGGGCTACGCGGGCCTGTTTAATGTAGGTGTCATGGGGTTTGTGGCGCTTGGCGGCTTGGCTGCCGTGCTGATTTCACATGCGCCGGTGACCGAAGCTTGGAGCGCTGGTGGCGTTGGTGTCATCGTCGCACTTTTGACCGGCGTTGCAACGATTGTGCTGGCAACGACGATCATGCGGCGCAAACCTCATAGCCGTACGCGCACGCTGGCGCTGCTGGCTGTCCTTGTTGGCGGATTTTTCCTGTTTCGCGCGCTCTTTGATCCGTCTGTTCTCGCGATCGAAAAGGTGAACCCAGCGGCCACTGGTTTCCTCGGTGGGCTGGGGTTGCCGATCCTCGTTTCTTGGCCCGTTGGGGGTCTTTTGGCGGCAGGTGCTGCTTGGGTCATAGGCAAGACGGCTTTGGGGCTGCGCTCTGATTATCTCGCGATTGCAACACTTGGCATCGCTGAAATTGTTATTGCGATATTGAAGAATGAAGACTGGCTTACACGCGGCGTTAAGAATGTGGCTGGGCTCCAGCGCCCAGTGCCTTACGAGGTCGATCTACAGGCCGATCCTGCGTTTGTAGAGCGCGCCAGCGGTCTTGGGCTAGATGTGATCGAAGCTTCAACACTGTTTGTGAAACTGAATTACTCAGTTCTATTCGCGGTTGTTTTGATTGTCTTACTCGTCATGTTCCAGCTCGCGCTCAAAAGCCCTTGGGGCCGCATGTTACGTGCAATCCGCGACAATGAAGTTGCGGCAGAAGCAATGGGTAAAGACGTGACAGCGCGTCACTTGCAGGTCTTCATCCTCGGGAGCGCGATTTGTGGTCTCGCGGGTGCAATGATGACGACGTTGGATGGCCAATTGATCCCGGGAACCTATCAACCTTTGCGCTTTACGTTCCTCGTTTGGGTCATGGTTATTGTTGGCGGGTCTGGCAATAACATCGGTGCGGTCTTGGGCGGCTTTTTGATTTGGTATCTTTGGATCCAAGTGGAACCTTTGGGCCATTGGTTGATGGGGATTGTGACGTCCGGTATGGCGGATGGAAATGCGCTGAAAGCCCATCTACTAGAAAGCGCGGCTCATATGCGGCTCCTTACGATGGGACTTGTGTTGCTATTGGTCCTACGCTTTAGCCCGCGCGGATTGATCCCTGAGAAGTAACCTTCTTCTTCATCTTTCAAAATAAACTTAAACAAACGCCGGCCCAATTGAGCCGGCGTTTGTTTGTCTAGGAGCCTCGATTTTTTTAGAAAAATCGCGCGCGCGTCAAATCATAGTGCGGTCCAACCACCGTCGACTGAAATCGTTGTGCCTGTGATCTGCGCGGCCGCGTCGGATGCCAAGAACACTGCCGTGCCGCCCAGCTGTTCTACTGTTGCAAACTCTTTGGATGGCTGACGCTTGAGCATCACGTTTTTGATCACATCTTCACGCGACATATCATACTCGCGCATTGTGTCTGGGATCTGCGCTTCTACCAAAGGCGTCAAAACGTATCCCGGACAAATTGCATTCGCAGTGATCGGTTCTTGTGCGGTTTCCAACGCGACTGACTTGGTCATGCCCACAACGCCGTGTTTTGCTGCGATATAGGCGGACTTAAACGGTGACGCTGTAAGTCCATGCGCGGAAGCGATGTTGATCACCCGCCCCCAACCCGCAGCGCGCATCATCGGCAAAGCCGCTGCAGTTGTGTGAAAAGCAGAGGACATGTTGATTGCAATAATCGCGTCCCACTTCTCAACGGGAAATTCGTCAATCGGGGCGACGTGCTGGATGCCCGCATTGTTGATCAGAATATCGCAAACGCCCGCTTTCTCGATCAAGGCACGGCACTGATCGCCCTTTGACATATCTGCCTGAATATAGCGTGCCTCGACGCCGTGATCTTTGGCGATCTGAGCGGCAATAGCATGATCTTCTTCACGATCCGTGAATGAGTTTAAGACAACATGCACGCCCGCTTTCGCCATTTCACGAGCGATTCCCAAACCGATTCCTGAGTTAGATCCGGTGATAACTGCGGTCTTACCTGCGAGTGTCATAATGCGCCTCTTTCCATATGAGCTGAACACGTGTTTCGCGCGCACTCATATCATGGGTCACTCGTAAAATAAGGGCAAAAGCGCATATTCAGCATCGTGCGCAATAACGTGATATGTCTCTGACCCGCTGGCGATAGCACAAAAAAAACCCCAGCACGAAGCTGGGGTTAAGTTATTGAGGCAGGTTTCATACAGGCAAGAAACCTATCGAGCAGTGCGTTACTTATAAGCTTTAAGTTGCCGTAGTCCAAGCAAAAAGTTTGAATAGTCCTGAAAGCCCCGTTACGGTTTTTATCCACAGGCTAAGCATATTAGGGATTGTTAACCAAATGAGATCACTGTTTTTCGCGCGCAAGCTACGCTCAGCAGCGTATATCTTAACGCTCTCGGTATTGCCTGTCAGCCTTGGTGCAGAGCCAAGGCATGGCATTGCTATGTATGGTGATCCTGCCCTTCCACATGATTTTGTGTCCCTCCCTTATACAAATCCTGACGCGCCCAAAGGCGGAAAGATTAGTTTTGGCGAAGTGGGCGGTTTTGATTCGCTCAATCCGCACATCCGAAAAGGCTCTGTGCCTTGGCAACTTCGCTCGCTCGCCTATGAAAGTTTAATGGGCCGATCTTACGGCGAACCCTTCTCACTTTACGGACTTTTGGCCGAATCGGTGGAGACTGGCCCGAATCGCGAGTGGGTCGAATTCACCCTGCGCGCGGAGGCAAAGTTCTCAGATGGCAGCCCTGTGACCACGCAAGATGTGATTTGGTCCTACGAAACCCTCGGCACCATCGGTCATCCGCGTTATCGCGGATTTTACGGCAAAATCGAAAGCATCAAAGCAACTGGGCCGCGTTCCGTACGGATCACCTTTAATGAGGACAACCGCGAACTTGCATTGATCGCAGGTCTGCGTCCGATCCTGAAGAAAGCACAATGGGACGGCAAGGACTTCGCCAACTCCACGCTCGACGATATTCCCATCGCCTCTTCGCCATATGTGATCACGGACGTGGATGCAGGGCGTTCCGTCACGTTGACCCGCAATCCTGAATATTGGGGCAAAGACGTGCCGTTCCGACGCGGTACGATGAACCTTGATGAGATCAAGATGGAATTTTACGGCGACAGCGCAGTTTTGTTTGAAGCGTTCAAAGCGGGCGAGTTGACAATGCGCCGCGAAAACAATGCAGAAAAGTGGGAGACGCAGTATAATTTCCCTGCTGTGCAAAGTGGTGATGTGGTGAAATCCCCAATTCCGCATCAACGCCCCACAGGCATGACCGGTTTCGTGATGAACACCCGCAAAGCGCCCTTTGACGATTGGCGCGTGCGCGACGCGCTTTTGCATGCGTTCAATTTTGAGTTTATTAACGACACGCTGACAGGTGGCAGACAGCCGCGCATCAGCTCGTATTTCTCTAACTCTGTGCTTGGGATGCAAGAAGGCGCCGCGACCGGCAAAGTCGCTGAATTCCTTGCGCCTTACAAAGATGACCTGCTTCCGGGGACTCTTGAGGGCTATACATTGCCTGTGTCCGACGGCAGCGCGCGCAATCGCAAAAACATCCGCACAGCGATGAAACTGCTGCAGGATGCGGGTTACTCTGTGGCTGATGGTAAGATGGTCGACGCCAGTGGCAAGCAGCTGAGTTTTGATGTGCTCTTGCGCCAAGGTAATCAAGAAAACCAAGCGATTATGGACATTTACATTAATGCCCTTGCGCGTTTGGGGATCGAAGCGAAGATCTCAACCACCGATGATGCTCAATACACAGAACGCACAGCGACTTACGATTTCGACATGACGTATTACCGTATCGGTCTTTCGCTGAGCCCGGGGAACGAGCAATATCTCTATTGGGGTAGCGAAGGTGTGGACAGCCCGGGCCGGCGCAACTGGATGGGCATGAATGTGCCCGCGGCAGAAGCAATGATCGACAATATCCTCGGCGCGCGTTCGCAAGAAGATTTCATTGCGGCCACTCGCGCGTTGGATCGGATCTTGATTGCTGGGCGCTATTTTATCCCGCTCTATCAATGGCCTTACAGTAACATTGCCCATGCGAAAGAGTTGAAATACCCAGAAACCTTGCCGATTTACGGCGATTGGCTTGGGTTTTTGCCAGAAGTTTGGTGGTGGGAAGAAGGCTGATTTCTTATAACTTTCGCTCAGTGATCTAAAACTAACGAATTCCTGAGAAGCTGTTTGCAATGAGCAGTTTTTTAGGAGTTTTACATGACTTGGGCGCAGTTTGCTTCGAATTGGAAATTTAACCTCTCTGCCTTTATGCAGCGGTTTCCGCATACACCAGAACAAGCGCTTGAACAGGCGCGCATTGGACCAACCGCGCTGTCGCGCGTGATCGCACAAAATCATGATTTGACAGAGCCCGAAGCGCGTGAAGAGCTAGAGCATTTTCTTGACCTACAAAGCTTGGCGCGGGCGGCGTTGGATATCCGTTCGCATGATCCTGCGTTGGCGGCTCTGAAATAGCGTGCGAAAACTCTGACGGACGTCGCGTTTTTGCGTGTTTGCCTTGCGATTGGGTCAGGTGCTGCGTTACCGAATGGCATAATGAATGTTCAGCCACATCCACCCTGCCCGTCGCCGTTCAACATGGCAGCCTATGTTTTAGGCGCTGCATCTAAAGCGCCCGACAAAGTGGCTTTGGAGGTGCTATCTCGAGAACGAGAATCCTGGAGTTTTGCGCAGCTTGAATCCGCCGTGCGCGGTGTCGCGACGGGGCTTGCGAACTTGGGGTTACAGCCAAACGATCTGGTGATGTTGCGTCTAGGCAATTCGGCTGATTTTCCAATTGCGTATCTGGGGATTATTGCGGCTGGTATGGTCGCTGTTCCAACGTCCTCCGCGTTGACGCAATCCGAGATTACCAAAATGGCGCAAGCATTGAACCCAGTCGCGATTTTGCAAGAAGATGCAATCGCAGCCCCTGATCTGTCTGACGTCCAGAGCATTTCGCTTGAATCACTGCGTCAAATGTATTCGCTTCCCCCTGCCCCTTGGCACATGGGTGACCCTGAACGACCCGCGTATGTTGTGTTCACGTCAGGCACATCTGCTGCACCGCGCGCTGTTCAGCACGCGCACCGCGCGATTTGGGCGCGCAGGATGATGCACAAAGACTGGTACGACATTTCGAGTGATGACCGTCTTTTGCATGCGGGTGCGTTCAATTGGACCTTCACGCTTGGCACAGGACTCATGGACCCTTGGAGCGTTGGCGCGACGGCGCTCATCCCAGAAGACGGCACATTGCCCGAGGACCTTCCCGATTTATTGGCTACCCACAAAGCCACGCTTTTTGCCGCTGCCCCCGGCGTGTTTCGCAAAATCCTGCGCACTGAAATGCCCAAGCTTGCGCACTTGCGCCACGCCCTAAGTGCAGGTGAAAAGATGCCCATCGCGCTACATCAAGCATGGAAAGATATGACGGGGCTAAACGTTTACGAGGCGTTCGGCATGTCTGAATGCTCTACCTTTATTTCCTCCAGCCCCAGTCGCGAAGCGGGACATGAACAGCTTGGGACACCACAAACCGGGCGCAATGTCAGTGTGATTAAAGAGGATGGTCAGCAGGCTAGTCCATGTGAAATAGGCACGATCGCGATCCATCGTTCTGACCCGGGCCTGATGTTGGGATACCTCAATGATACCGCAGCCACAAAGGCCCGCTTTCACGGTGAGTGGTTCTTGACTGGTGACCTTGGCCATGCGGATGAAACAGGTGCGATCACCTATGCAGGGCGCAGCGATGATATGATCAACGCGGGCGGCTTTCGCCTGTCGCCGCTCGAAATCGAAGCGCTCTTTCAAAGCGAACCTGCTATCAGTCAATGTGCCGCCATTGAAATCTCTCTTAAACAGGACGTTACAGTGATCGCATTGTGCTACGTAGCAAACCGCGATGTCGAGCAAAGCACGCTTGAAACACTGGCAAAACGCAATCTTGCACGTTACAAGCAA
>Ga0206129_10005373_pt1 | contig 13529 bp, 13 predicted proteins | sample Helgoland_Spring_8_FD_148616 | JGI IMG/M metagenome (GOLD analysis project Ga0206129, IMG submission 148616) | Pelagic subsurface seawater microbial communities from Kabeltonne, Helgoland, North Sea - Helgoland_Spring_Bloom_20160502_2 | ecosystem: Environmental > Aquatic > Marine > Epipelagic ...
ACAACAGTGGAACAGTGTAGAACATTACGTTCAGGCAGGAAAGTTCAAAAATGAATACCCAACGTTTTACGCAGCATTCACCTCAAACAATAAATCGAAAATAGCGAACGACGTCAAAATAGCGATAGATGCCGGTAGCGCAAATCCGAGTACCCAGCTTCGACCAGCTACTGTTCTCGTAGATCCATCATACACAGATAAAAAACAACACGACGCGCGGGTAGCAGCATCCACCGCCAAATTTACACAAATTCCACACTTTACACAGCTTCTATTAGCAACCAAAAACGCTATGCTATACCAATACACTCCTGGAAAAAAACCAGAGGTTGCCCATAACCTTATATTAATTAGAAAGAACCTTGCATAGATCCTTTCATTGTAGTATTCAAATATGCATGCGTATTTACAAATATGCATGCATATACAGAGTGTCGAGATACTAAGCGATCATTGGTAGATTGGACGGAACACAAAACATGTTATACACCTTCTCAAGTGAAATGTAGTCCAGGTTGAGTTTAAGATAATGTTTTAACCAACCATAGAATGTCATGGTGGGATACTTAACAGTGTGTTGATACCGTTCAAATAACTTAATTGCTGCATAAAATGTAATGTTCGTAGGCGTGGCATTGAATGGAATGTATGTATTTTTACAGACTACCATTTTACTTGCCGAACTGTCACGTTCATCCGATAATGGCTTCCGACAAGGTACGACACTTACAGAATCTATATCCCGATAATGTTTCTGGTGATATGTATTGTAGTCAGTCCCTGCGATAACACACACGCGCTTAAAGTTATCGTACGTGATATTCAACTCTTGTAATATATCCGGAAGAACGTATAGCCTTGCGGTATGGGATTCTATGTCCAAATCGCGAATTATGTTTCTGCACCCATAAACTAACATATCCATGTCGTCGCTCATGCACCCCCAGAACTCATTAGTCAAAACCATGGACGCACATATAGTGTCAGCCTCACTAGGTGCAGTACAATAGGGAACGTTATATTCATCAAATAGTTGTTTCACTGAGTCAGTCTTGTCGCGTGTAATCTCAGCAGAACTGCGACGCAGCTTTATATATTCTGCGGTCAGTTGATGATTATCTTCTTTTGCATCATTGGTTTTTATACGCATCACCACATCCTCACACTCGATTGCAGCGAGACGTCGCTGCTCTCGACGATGACATATTGTACTCATCTTTTCGACAGGAGGCTTACCATCAAAGACGAATAATGGCTGGATATTGTATTCATTTAGTACAGTTATAAATCTTTTCATCTTGTCAAGTAACATACCATCACCCTCAAACTGGTAAAGGTAAATACTGACATCAATAACAATCCTCTTGCTAGATAACTCGCCTAAATGAATCCGTCGGATTGAATTACGACAGGTTTTCTTAAGGAATGAGTTTAAGTATCGAATGCCCATTTTTATAGATGTTATGCTTGTAGTAACTACTTGTATTTGTATCAACGGATATTATATATATCACGATGTCAATTTCGAAACCGACATTAACACATTTCACATACAGTCATACGCATTGTCTCTGACACCCACGTGGAGTCTTCTAGAATATTATCATTCCCGACTATTGTATTGAAACATTTTTTAGATCCAATATCACGAATGTTTTTTCTAGTAGCAGGAGAGGAATGAATCTTCACAATGAACTTAGAAAACTCTATAGTATTTGCAATGGTTTTATGAAACGACATTTTACCACCTACACCATTATTCATATCACACCACTCTAGAAAATCCCCATAATTTACGAGAAGAATCGCAGAAATTACATAATATGCAAACACATTTGTATCTTCACGATAAAGATTTGCGCGAGCGAGAGAAGCCTTCGCGGATTTACTAAACAAATCAGAATAGGACAAACCCATAAACTGTAAAACCTTGTGCATTTGAAATGTGCGCCATGCGGCCTCGAATCCCAAAAGAACTTCCACATAACTCACAAAAGTAACCTTACCCATGTTATCAAGACAGAAATGACTACAGAAACACGCATTGATTATGGTTGCCCAGGTCTCTGTATATGCTTCGAAAATCTCCATATTACTTTGTATTGGAAATGTTTCACGCAGCACGTTTCGAGCAGCATCGAGGTTATGCATGCCCGCGAAATCCAAACCCAGAAGATGAAACGTCTCGTGAATAAATACCTTAAACCATTCCTCGTTACGAAATAAAATAATTTCAGACACACTCGCACTACTCATTCGGGTTCTGGATGCTCGAGGAGATTTATGACCACTAGGACACGCATAGGTATACGCAGTATTCGCATGCGATATACCTATGATATCGGATCGATGTTTGGGGAGAGACTTCATCAACGGAGTATCGTATATGTACACGCAAATGTTTTCTCCACACGTATCGGATGAATATTTAAACGCAATATGAAACCAAACCATCATGCGTTCAAAATATTGGGTATAAGTATCGATATGCGACGCAACATCAGTATGACTAGTCACGAAATATACCTTCACCGCACGCTCCCCTACTCGACTAGAAAACTGGTACAAATAGGCACTTTTATCGGTGATGTAACTATGCACTTCTGGTGGAATGTTTGACATTCTAAGCCTCATAGGCTTAGGAATGTCAGCAGAACTACGAATTGGACGAGTCTCTGTAGTATGACTAGCAACCCCATTCTTATGTTTTAACTCACGAATGGTTTCACACGACAATTGTATTTCGTCATATATAGACCCTATAAGCTTTTTGGTAGATTTACGTCGAGGAACTGATGGAAGACAATCTATAATGTCGTCACTTGAGGAAAACAGTCGAAGGATCGAATCAGTATCAGAACTAAATGGAACAGACTGCATAAATAAATAATATATATAGTAGTACATGGAATATTTTTCTATATTGTTGGCAGTATTTGTAGGTATTGTAAATTACAAGGTGTAATATATAACATGCCAATTGCATGATATATATAATGAAACAGTTGTTTCACGGTGTTAAAGATTTATACACATAAGGTGGGATTCGGATTTTTATATTTAGTTTTGGGCGGCGGCGGCGGCAGCTACCTGATCGCTCTTCTTCTCGAAATGAGGACTCATGAACTTTTGAAGGTTGAAGTAACTCAACACGTCATCGGATCCAAGATGAAGAAGCTTCTTCAACTTTGCGTCAGGATTGATCTGACGACCATTGTCCTTATCTTGGAGGGAGTGAGCCTTAACATATGCAGTGATCTCCTTGGTTACATCAGTTCTAGCCATCTCAACTCCCTTATCAACATTAAGGAAGGCAGCAAGCTCGTCACTGATACGAGCAGCCTTCACGAAACCACTAGGGGCGCGATTACCTACCTTGCGCTTCTTCTTTGCAAGCTTTTGAGACTGCTTGATCTCACGAACCCACTTTCTTTCAAGAGCACGATACTCACTCTTGATCGCAGTAATCATCGTTCCCATTTGCTGAAGCTTGGTGAAAAACACAGCAGATGTCTCCATCAAATCATTATCTTCGGCCTTCTCGACCTCGGTCTCTTCTGTTGCTGGGGCAACGGCGGCCTCCACAACAACTTCAGGAGTAGGAGCGGCGGCCTTTGCGGCCTTCTTGACTACCTTCTTAGGGGCAGACTTGGCGGGAGTAGCAGGTGTCTCATTGACGGTGGTAGCGGGGGTGGTTGTCTTCTTAGCAGGCATTATAATCTACTTACTGCTATTCTTTCTAAGTATGTTTACGTCGTATAATACATACATATATATTATGTGACCTAATATGCTCTTGGTGATATATTCAATCATTACACTATTCGTTCAAATTACTACTTATTGTAATTTTACATTTTACGCATTGATAATAACTAAACTAACACATATTCAGTTATATACTGCAGATTCGTAAAAAAGAGGATAAGTATCGCGAGCGCCATCACTGACAAGTGTAAGAGCCTGTAAAAATATGATTGTCCCTAAAGCACGATCACATGTCTCTACTCCAGACATTACTACAGCGCATGCAACATACAATACGATGTCTCTCGATACTACAATCTCCTCATAGGATTGCATAATATCTACCATCGTCGATATACTACGAAATGGATTGGTTGAACAAATACGCATCTGAACATCACGTGGTATTGATGCACGATACATAAAAATATCAGCCAACTCGCGAAGCAACTTTATGAGACAAGGTCTCTCTAAACTCATAAACCACTCTGTCGTTGGGTAATAACCATGACTTGCAATAGAATCGAACAACACTACAACTCGTTCTTCTACTGTCATACTTCCAGGAGATTTCGTCTCAGGCATCTCAAATGTTACATCAATTGAAATATTATACAAAGATCTAGAGATCCGGATAAGAGAATTCAACTCTGAAAATACCGACGTAGGAATAGCCTCGCGTGTGTATGGGTTTAACACATCACCTCTACCACTCTTGATTTTTAGATTGTAGAGAGAAACTATGTCAAAACCATACACAAAACCGTCGCTAGAACAATAACTTACAAACTGATCAACACTCAGTTCTCTCATTGTATCTCCAGTAAGGAAATCCTCGTCATTATTACACCTTGAACGATCCATAAATCCAGGACCACGCAATTTATTACATTTGCGTTGTAAGTAACCACGACACAAACTCTGGAGGGGGATCACCTGTGAATGAACTGTAAGATAGGTATACACTCGTATAGTAAGGTCTGACACGGTTCCAGATACAGGTAAACAATGACACCGACACATCTCTTGTAATTGACTCTTCTTGTAGATATAAGAGAGAAACCCACTGTGGTCTTTCACACTAGGAATCACAAAATCTGCATCGGAACATTTTATCTTCTTTCCAGATAATGTAGGCATCTTATCGAACATCACTCGGGTTCTCTCTTCTAATCTTTTTGTAAGATGTTTCTTAATCTGAACAGAACTTATACGCGCAGGCGGAGCTGCTGCGGGAGAACACGGTTTCATAAGAGGAGAAAGCCAGGGAGTATCCTCAGGAAGAGGATCGAGAACCACAACATTTTCCAGAACATTATCACTATCCATTTTATATGCTATAGATTGTGTATATACTATACATACACACAATCACTCTATGTTATGAGGTATTTATACATACCATATTGTACGCACTCGCGGCGCACTCGCCTTCGTAATTTGACAGTTGAATGAAATTAGTCATTATCCCATTTCGACTGTGGAACTTGTGGAACCGTTAGAAGAAGAAGAAGACATGGACACACGTTGTGCGCCTTCGTCCTCGTCCTCGTCGCCTTCGTCCTCGTCGCCTTCGTCCGCGTCGCCTTCGTTTTCTTCTTCTACATGTTCTCCAGATGCATCCGCACGAGAAAAAGGATTTCGAGCGCTTTCCTTAAGCCAAATTACCATACTATCCTTTCTCGCAATCAATGCTTTCTTCCTCGCATCCCATTTAGCCTTACTTTCCCTTGTCGCAGTAATTGCTGCACCTTCCTTAGCCCTCTCGTCTTTTTCAAAACTGGCCTGATTTATCTCTTTAATAAGCATATCAATGTACATATCTCTCTCTTTCTTTGAAATATTAAATATAAATGCATCATGTATTATCTTATGAGGATTTATCATGGTAATACGAGGGTATATGTTATCCCTCCAATCTTCATAGGAATAACACTCCATAGTATCATGTCTTACACTATTTATCATTGACATGGAAATCCTATACAATAATATAATGGGGTCTTTTGCGTACATATATAGATCAAACAGGTGCATAATAAATGGGTAATTATCCGACAACACAAATATTGTCTGAAGTTTCATAAGAGTCAGTAACTGCCTTGTAGCACCAGTTGGGTCATTAGAGAACAGGTCATTTAAAAAAGAAAACATATGGTTCCATAATTCTCCTATATGTCTTTCTGCGATATTTTTAAACACGTTAACAAAAGGTGTCATATAAAAATCAGTGTCTATTATTTCTCTATAGTGCCGGGTGGTAATTACATAGTAAAATAGATATCGCAGTTCTGTAGTTTTCTTAAAATACTTTAGTAAAACAGTAATAATCGATCCAAAGTTTTGGAGATACCCGTGGTCGTTCCCTCCAAACTCTGGGCTTATCGCTGCATACCATAATGCTATATCCAACCAATTGTTATATTTCAAAACCATATCTTTGGAAGTGTCCCCTTCCTCACGTAAGCTAACACGGTTCAAATCCGCTTGAATCTGCTTGATAGTTTGTGAATATATCCCACATAATGTAGCTAATTTTATACCCTCAGCGGTTACTTGTTGATCACCATTTATTGCGACACCGATTATTTCTCTTTTAAGAGCCTCAATATTTGCATTAAACCCTTTTGGAAGTTTCTCTTTTATCTCTTCCTCAAGTTTGTCTTTAAGACCATTGTTTAAATATGAAGTCCATATATCTTCTCTCATGTCATCTGGTATTCCTCTTCGTACACGCCTCTCAAGTGTTTTAGGTGTTACTTTATCCCAATCATTGATCATTTCGCGCCATTTCTCTTTCTCTCTAGCCTCAGCCTTTTCATACTGTGTTGTCTTAGGTGGGTCATTTGATTCAGGTCCCACAGGTTGTCCTATAGTCCATCGATTGGGTACTTCATCTGACATACTATACGGTTCGGTATTTGGTGTAATACGGTACTATCTATTTAGATATTAACCTAAATAAAGAAAAAAACTATTTGTGCTCAATATCCATATTTTACGTAACAAAAATATATTTATTTCACACAATATACACCACATATTACATCATATACCAATCATATATACACAATCCTTAAAAGAATTGACTTAAAGAAATAGCGTGTATCTATTGCATATACCCCAGAACCCCAGCGAAGACCCCAGCATCATGAACACAATTATCGACGGAACACAAGCTATTAACGCATCAAGCATCACATATCCTCCACTCAAGGTACTTGCCAATGGTGGAAAGATTGTAAATGTTCGCAACTCTGCAGCAAATAACGCCTACAGAATGTCAACTCCCCTCATGCTTACATGGGGTGCGTCAGATTATGAAGGCAATGAGAAGTTTGAACTATCGCTACAGTTCCCTAACAGCGACAACAAGTCTGCTGCAACAAACGCCTTCCTTGAGAATATGAAGAGCTTTGAAAACAAGCTCAAGGCCGACGCTATTGCACACAGTAAGGAATGGCTAGGTAAGGCTAAGATTAGTCCAGAAGTCCTCGACGCAATGTGGACACCCATGTTGAAGTATCCCAAGGACAAGGAGACAGGTGAGTTCGACACTACTCGCGATCCTGTTCTACGCATTAAGTTCAATCAGATCAGAAACCAATACCAATGCAACATCTACGACGAAAGTGGAAATCCATTATGGCTTCGTGACGAAGCTGACAAGTATCCTGAGAAAACTCCCATGGAGTTCTTCAAGAAGGGCATGCATGTTGCATGCGTCATTGAATGCGGAGGCATTTGGGTCATGGCCAACGGCAAGTTGGGTGTCACATGGAGATTGATGCAAGCAGCCACTCAAAAGCCTGCCGACAACGTATTTAGCCAATGCATGATTAGTCTCAATGCTAACGATAAGCAAACTATGCAGAAGGCAGCAGCTGTTGCAGACGATGACGATGACGACGATATGCCTGTCGAACGTGCAACAGTAAGCACTGAAGTGGAAGAATCCGAGGAGGAAGAAGAGGAAGAGGAAGAGGAAGAGGAAGAGGAAGAACCTGAGCCTGAGCCAGAACCAGTCAAGCCTGTTAAGAAGAAGATTGTTCGCACAAAGAAGTAAAATAACACATAATCCATAACATAAACAATACAAAAAAATCATAAAAATATAGGGCGCATATGTCCTATATTTTTATCCAGATTACCGTCTAGTAATACCCAATACTTTATACGTTATCCAAGTGACAATATAGTATAAAATACCACCCCAGATCATATCCATAACCCCCGTGTACATCATCTCGTAATCTGTAAATATGGCATAATTTGTAAAATCGAACACGCCATAAATACACAGACCTAACAAAAATGCATCAGATGGGGATCTACGTTCAACAATAATGAACTTATATAAGGCAACAACCATCAGCATGTAAGCACCTACTGCACCACCGATATTCATTTTTAAATCAGACCCCTGGATTTTACGCACCATCTTACCAAACATGGGACCACCCACATTGGACAAATAAAGTCCGTCGAGAACCAGCATAGACACAACAGGAACAAGGAACTCCATGATGAAACTAATGTATACTATAGAGATATTTTTTCACACAAACCGAACCGTAACAAAAATATCACCGCGATCTACGTTGTTATACATGTCTTTCTCGTGTATGCGCAACACGCCACACCCCGTTATACATACGATTTGAGTTGTCGATAATAACAAACTTCGGTTGAACACACGCACTGTTTTCGTACTACCGGGAACCACAATATCAGACCAACCATTTTTGTCCAACAGATCCTTCGAAAACGATATCTCACCTGCAATATGAATATTATTATTCTCGTCTAATCTACACACCAAATCATCCACATGAGGCTCGCATAGAACCAAAATCTCTTGGTCAGGTCGAGATTTGTCGTCGAAATATACCTCCTTGTGCCACAGTGGGACAAGATAGGTGTGATCATCGATGTTCAACTTAAATACCTTGTCAAGTAACATATCTTCCAACGTAGGTGTTACAGTATAGATACGCAGGTCGTCGAACTTAGACTGAATTACTACACGAATGCGATCAATCACGTCAGGAGATATAGAGAGAATCTCATTATAAGCACACAGAAACTGATAGATTGATACGGAAGTCTCACGATCAATATTCTCAAACATGCTCACTGATATACACTGGTAATCGTTTACGATCTCAATGATTTTTTTACGAAATATATCGCCATGTGATGTATTCATATTGTCAGACGCACTTACACTCATTACACTCTTGACAAACTGAGACAATACGTCAAAATACCCAGTAGGAGCAGCATACGCCGTAGAACTAGATGATTCTTCTTCAGATAATGAAACCATCGTACGAACAATATCGTACGCAGTTGTCAATTGACAAAATGCCACATGGGATGCTTCAGAGTTATCATTCTTATCCGGATGATATTTAAGAGCCATGCGACGGTATTGACGAACCACTACATCAATGGACAGACAAGACACTTCATATTCACTCAACTCTAGTACTTTCAAAGCACTAGATACACTCATATCTTCACATGCGTTGGACTCTATATTAGACTGCATTATATGTCATGGTAATCAAGTATCTATATCTTTATCACAGCATGCTCCGAGAGATTAGGATCGGATGATACAATGATGTTCGTAGCGGAACAATCATCTAATACAGACAAGGAATGTATCAGACTCATTAGCTTATATAGATATAATTCCACGTGATAAATAGGACGATAGTTATTATTGAACAACTTGAAAAACTCAAACGTGTGTTCGATGCATGCATCTATATTTCGATTGTCTATATAGCATTCTTTTATCAAGGTAGAGAGAACAGACCACATGCATATGTGGATATTTGCATCGTATACAAAAAGATCGTAGATACATTCTCGCATGTCAGAAAACACAACGTTTTTTATACCACCAGTCACGATAACGACAATATTACGAATTATGATTTCAAATACCTCTGCCTGACCATGAGAAACAGGTGAATAGAGAGACTTTAAGTTCATGGTTCGGGATATGCCATCGTCGGTTATAGCAGGATTGTATTTACGGGCATGTTTTTTTACACTCACTAATCGTGGCCTACATACAGGAATCATCTCACAACATTGGGTTATGTTGTCGGGGAGAAAACTGACACTTTCACTGATAAATATATAGCGTAATTGAATTAGACATTTACCACAATTGTCCTGCATATAACTAAATAGGGTCTCTAACAAATCGTGATCTATCAAATGCATATTTTTACATAACACTATTCCGGACTTATGAGAGACGCTTCCGATAATATCTATGATATGACAATGAATATCATGCCATAGAGTCTTAGCATTGCAACCTAGTAATGACATATCAACCTCGTAATGGATATCACTAAGCTTACATACGTAATGGTTTTTACCATTACTATATGGGATTATAGACTTTTTCTCGTATTTCAAACTGCTAGGACTATACCGATGCACAATATTTAGTGCCTGGGTGTATTTCCCTACACCAGGCGGACCATAAAGAATAATGTTTTTAAGTAATGAGATGTCTTCAGGAAACTTATCGATCATCGTTTTCAGCTTTGTGTGGAAATTATGATTTGCACATGTAGAAACATACTCATCAAATCGAGTTTCATAAAACTTCATAGCACGACCAATATATACTATGCACATCATTTCTTTACGTTATTTCACACATTTCACACGTATCTGATAAATTACATCCAGAAATATCAATACCATCAAAGACATTACAAAATTAGAATTCTAATTAGAATTAGAGTTCTAATAATAGAACAGCGATATAGACACATTGTCAGTGTATTATAAAGAACCATCACATCACCTAATTATAAAATGATTGCAGCAATGGATATTCCACGATTTAGCACAGAACATATATACATGTGCAAACCTATTAAAAATAAAATAATGGCTGGAGGAATGTTTTCTCGCATCATATACTCATCAGAAACAGTTAGCATGAATGGTATATATATAACATTTGATTTGTCAGGAAGTATATGTGAAATATTTCCGTCTAAATTTAAAATACAATTTATAACAGAAAAATCACATTCATTATCAGCACGCACAACAGACATCGTACAATCCCTATGCGAGATAGAACGTAACATTCTTGCAAGAATATCGATACCTGGAAAGACACCACTATACAAATTACGTGACCAACTTGGACAACATAATTTCAAATTCTTCTGGTTGGCCGACAATATATCTGGACCACACATCAATACAATGCCTATAAATAATATTGTTAAAAGCAAAGATACACAAACGTCTTGTCAGAATGGACATTTTATATTGAAAATATCAGGATGCTGGACAACGCCGGTATCATACGGAATTACATACAAATTCTCAAGAGTGTCGCCATAATTATAACGTTATATTAGAGACAAACCCATCAGTTGGATAAACTGCTAACACTATATAAATGGTAACCAAAATAACAGAGGACAATATATTCATAAAGTACATAGCTCCACCGTAGTGATCATCGATCACACCAGTCTTCTTGAAACTATCACTGTTTGTAGCCATACTAGAGATTGCAATAATTAGCATAACCAACATGTTCTTCAAATTCATCATATTGGAAAAAGAATTACTCACATGGCCTTGGGAGATCTTATCAAAGTGTTTAGATATGATAAAAATAAGAAACGTTATAAGAACCATAAACATAATAAAAGGACCTACAGACTTCATTTTTGAAACACCGGAAGAAACCTTTTCATTTTGAAATAATAATGTAGTAAATATTGCCATACCTATCAGAATAAAACCATACCCTGTCATCGTTCCGATCAACTTGTTTTTAGTCATTTCTCCTGAACATGCCAACAAAATCAAAAAACCGGCAGTCTGTAATGCTCTAGGGGCACTTTCAAACACGCTTTTTTCAGACATAATATACAGTATGTACACATAAATATTATGTTATATGAGTGTATAGGCAAAAAATGTATTCAGCCAATAACCATCCTATTATACCTACTCCAAGTAATAACGTCAGAGATGTTGCTGACTCAAATGTTGATACATTCTTCGCAACCATATCATCAGAAGACAGAAATGTAGTCAAGTACCCGCACTCAAACTCCTTTACAGTTCAACTACCTCAAGATTATAGCAACATTACATCCATAAACTTACATGATTCATTCATACCCAATGTTTCCGTAAACTTTACACTGGATAGAAACAATGTTGACCTTGTGTTTCGATTTACCGACATACCTACTACATATAGCAGTGATACAGAAATTATGATATACCTCGCTATCAAACATAGTATCGAGATTAATAACTACTACCGCATACGCATCGCAGACGGATCTTACACGCAAAAACAACTATTACTAGAGGTTCAAAACAGAATGAACCAAATAGTCGGTGACGCTATTGTGGAATACTACAAAAATAACAATTCGCAAACTACCTATCGATGGGGAGAACATATATATTCCAGCACTGGACAAACCGATGCAGACGAACATCCGATTTACTTCCACTCGAACTATCACACATACGAACTAGCTCTAGATGCATACAACTCCATTGCTGGAACAACGGAACCTCTAAACCTAGAACTATCCAACGCATTTGCACACAGTTATGGTAGCTCACTAACACCACCTCCATTATTGGTTATACGAACAATCGAGAATGAGACAGAAGCATTTCTAGGAACAGGAACCTATGCACCTCTCAATAGTATTGCCAATGGTGTATCCAGTTCATTTTATAATTACGCAAAACTCTTACTTGCAGAAAACATGGGATACACATACTTCACATTGTTTTACGACGAGATACAGAAAAAAATAGTATTCGGAAATAAAATATCCGCATTCGAGGTGGTTATGGACTTCGCTAAGTATTATGCACATGAGGCACTCGACGCTGCAGGAATCAGAATACGCGACGACGATACAACCTCATGCACACCCGCATGTGACAGTAACAGGGATACTCACGTAAACTACATAAACTGGGGACTTCCGACATACCTGGGCTTTAGTGGAAATGAAACCACGAAATCATATGCGCCTTCGGATACACTCCCTACATTCTACTACTATAACAAAACCACTGAACCAGACATGTATAACCCATTTCAACACGCAACAACTGAAGGGTTTATCAACTCGTCTATATACGTAATCACACCATGTAACCAACTCAACATCAGAGGAGATGCATACTACTACATGGAAATAGACGGGATCAATATGATAGATGAATTATTACCATACAAAAACAACGCATACGCTGTGACAAACGGCATCACAAATGGTATCATCAACTCAATATTTGCAAAAAGACTCATTTATACGTTACCAAGAGGCAGTATATACAAAGAGGAATCAGGAGACATAAAAACATTTACGCCACCACTTAGACGCATGAATAAGGTCAGCGTACGCATCAGATACCACGATGGAATAGAACCCAACTTCGGAACCATACCATTTATACTCACGCTCAAAATCGTATGCCAGAAAAACCAACTCAACCGGACAACCAACCCGGGATTCGCAGCACATGCGTAATTACTTGACATCATTATCAACATGTATGACGCCGATCGCGACACATATGTTGAGCAACTTACTTATCTCACCGTTCCATCACCGTCTTGCGATCCAGAATAACACCCTTGCACACCTTGCTCACGATACGAGCCTCTACATCCAAATCATGAACCCTCATAATATTTGTAACCAATCGATGGTACTGGTCACGCCGTGTAGCAGTAC
>Ga0206129_10005374_pt1 | contig 13527 bp, 11 predicted proteins | sample Helgoland_Spring_8_FD_148616 | JGI IMG/M metagenome (GOLD analysis project Ga0206129, IMG submission 148616) | Pelagic subsurface seawater microbial communities from Kabeltonne, Helgoland, North Sea - Helgoland_Spring_Bloom_20160502_2 | ecosystem: Environmental > Aquatic > Marine > Epipelagic ...
CATAAATAGAATGTTTTTTAGCAATTATAACACATTGATATTTCAATTATATTTAAAAAGTGTCATACTTCGTCATACGTTTCACACAATTTAATATGAATAAGAAAAATAAGCAATATCAGATTGATAAAGGCGTTTTGTTGTTCACTCAACCTAGGTCTCCCTATTTTTACGGGAAATTGAGAGTGAATGGAAAATATATCACAAAATCTTTTGCCCCAATTGAAGATTATGAGGCAGCGCTTGATATGCTTTTTAAATGGCGTGAAGATATTTTTGGGGCAGAAAAAAATAACTTTTCCATTGGTGTCAATACAAAAACCTTAAATTATAGGGATGAATACTTATCACATGAAAAACTTGAGAATGACTTTCAATTTCTTGAGGTAGGAAGATATGATCCTGAAAAGAAGACTGCCCAAGAGAGAAAAATTAGTTTTGTAGAAATTTATGGTGAATATAATCAGGTTCAAGCATCTAACCAGGCCCACAGATGTCTGGATTGCGGAAACCCCTACTGTGAATGGAAGTGCCCAGTTCATAATTTTATACCAGACTGGTTAAAGCTTGTTAATGAAGGAAATATTATTGAGGCAGTTGAACTATGTCACTCAACTAATAGTTTACCAGAGGTTTGTGGCAGGGTCTGTCCACAAGATAGGCTTTGTGAAGGTGCTTGTACATTAAATGATGGTTTCGGAGCTGTAACAATTGGCTCCACCGAAAAATACATAACAGAAAAAGCATTTGAAATGGGATGGAAGCCTGATATGTCACATAGAAAATGGACAAATAAAAAAGTAGCCATTGTTGGCGCAGGTCCGGCTGGAATTGCATGTGCTGATGTGTTGACCAGGTCTGGGGTTCATAGTCATGTCTTTGATAAAAATGAAGAAATTGGAGGCTTACTAACTTTTGGCATACCAGAGTTTAAATTAGAAAAATCAGTTGTAAAAAGAAGAAGAAAAATTTTAGAAGGTATGGGTGTGAAATTTAATCTTGGTAAAGAAGTAGGGAAAGACATTCCTTTTAAGGAACTTTATTCTGATTATGATGCTGTATTCTTAGCTATGGGCACATATACCTCTCTAGAAGGAGGTTTTGCTGGTGAAAAACTCCCTCAAGTATTTAAAGCAATTGATTATCTGATTTCAAATACAAAAAAATTACTTAAGTTAAAGCAAAGTAAAAATGAGTATATAAACCTTAAAGGCAAGAATGTTATTGTCTTAGGTGGTGGCGATACAGCAATGGATTGCAATAGAACAGCAATTAGACAAGGCGCCAAATCTGTGAAATGTTTATACAGAAGAGATGAGCAAAATATGCCTGGATCTAAGAGAGAGGTCCAGAATGCAAAAGAAGAAGGCGTAGAGTTTGAATTTAATATTCAGCCTATAGATATTATTGGCGATAAAAAAGTTGAGGGAGTCAAGATTGTTAAAACTCAACTGGGAGAACCTGACCAAAACGGAAGAAGAGTCCCAATTCCTATACCTGGCTCGGAAATAATATATGAGGCGGATGCGGTAATTATTGCTTTTGGTTTTAGAGCTAGTCCATCTGATTGGTTTAAAGATTTCAATATTAAAACTCAAAAAAACGGATTGGTCTTAGCAGAAGAGCATCAAGAATATAAATTTCAAACATCAAATAATAAGATCTTTTCAGGTGGCGATATGGTTAGAGGATCCGATCTTGTGGTCACTGCGATATGGGAAGGGCGTGAAGCAGCAAAAAGTATAATAAAATATGTTTCATGAATATAGAAAATTCAATATTTCTCCAAGCTCTTAATAAAAAAAAATTAAGCACTCCTCCAATTTGGTACATGAGGCAGGCTGGACGTTATATGCCAGAGTATAGGGCTGTGAGAAAAAACTTTAAAAATTTTTTAGACATGTGTAAAAATCCTGAGGTATGTTGTGAGCTAGCATTGCAACCAATTAATGCTTTTAATTTGGATGCTGCGATACTCTTCTCTGATATCTTAACAATACCTGATGCGTTAGGTTTGGGGGTTAAATTCTTGGAAGGTGAAGGCCCTGTATTTGATAACCCAATTAAAATATCAAAAGATGTTATAAATCTTCCTGATTTTGAACCAGATAATCTCTCTTACGTATACAAAGCCGTATCAAACATAAAAAATGCTTTACCAAAAAATATTCCATTAATAGGTTTTTCTGGAAGTCCCTGGACTTTAGCAGCTTATTCTATTGAAGGAAGATCATCAAAAAATTTTGAATACACAAAAAGTTTCATAAGAAATAATAGAGAAGAAGTGCATATCTTTTTACAAAAATTAACAGATGCATGTTTTATTTATTTAAAAAAACAAGTTAAAGCTGGTGCTGATGTAATACAAATATTTGATTCATGGGCCAATCTTTTGAGCAGAAAAGATTACGAAACATACTCACTAAACTACATTAGATCCTTAATATCAAAACTTAAAGAGGATCAGATGACTGCAAGTATTCCTATAATTTTATTTGCTAGAGAGCCTGAAATTAGCTGCAATCAAATGGTTGAAGTGCAAGCAGACTGCTTAAGCTTGTATTGGAAAACTAAAGATATTGATTTAGCTTTTCTGAATGGAAAAGTTGCACTTCAAGGCAATCTTAATCCGGAAATACTTCTTCAAGAAGACAGTGTGATTAAAAATGAAGCAGATAGAATATTAAAACAATTTAAAAACTATGATGGATATATATTTAATTTAGGACATGGGATTACTCCTAATATTGATCCAGACAAAATTAAGCTCTTAACAGACCACATAAGATCTAGATAGTTACTTTATTTTTTTTCGGGCCAAAGTCTAATTAAGCCTTCCTGAGCACAAGATGCAACCAGTTCACCATTCTTAGCAAATATTGACCCCCTAGAGAAACCTCTTGCATTACGTGTTATTGGACTGTCAATTGAGTATAAAAACCAATCATTTAAATCAAGTTTTTTATGAAACCAGATTGCATGATCAAGGCTAGCATTTTGAAGATTCTTAGTTAAGAAATTTACCCCAACTGAGTTATTTGCAGCAGCTAATAAGCCCATATCAGATATATAAAGCAGGAATGCTTGTTGTATTATTTGGTCTGATGGTAATTTTCCTTTAGGTCTTATCCATGTATTTTTAAAAGGAGGCATCCTCTTGGGCTCAAAATAATCTTGAATTTCAACAGGCCTCATTTCTATTTCTCTTTGTCTTAAAAACATGGGCATGTCTTTGCTATCAATATTAAGTTTTTTTAAAAGGACCTCTCTGTTCTCTATCTCATCCTTAAGCTCATCAGGCGCTGGAACATCAGGAATAGTAATTTCATGTTCTAAGCCCTTCTCATCTTTCTGGAATGAGATAGAGCAACTAAATATAGCCTCCCCATCTTGAAGTGCTTTTACATTTCTTGTAGAAAAACTTTTTCCATTCCTTATCCTATCAACAGTAAAGATTATTGGTTTTTCCATATCACCAGGTCTTAAAAAATAAGAGTGAAAGGAGTGAGCATAGTGCTCTACATCGATAGTTTTGTATGCAGCTATCAAAGTTTGAGCCATAACCTGACCGCCAAAAACCCTACCCCAACCAACATTTTTTCCATTCCAGCTATAAATATCTCTATCTACTTTATTTAAAGTGAATAAATTTAAAGATTTTTCTAAAAGATTTCTTTTTTCATTCATTTTTATTTAAAGCTCCAAGTAAAGAATTGTTAAATAGCAGATTAAAAATACATTTGCTCATCTTACATCTTTTATAAAAAAACTAGAACTTTCATATTTCAAAAAGTATGATGGCCATCTGAGTTTATAATCATTAGGCTATGACAATTAATAAAAATATAGAATTACCAAATAAACCAAATCATAAAGTTGAAGTATCAAAAATTTTTAATATTGATTCTAAAATGTCAGTTAAAGGGTTTGCAGAAAAAACTGAGTGGGTTCCTGATATAGACGTTGGTTATATTTTTGATAAAGAGACAACACTCTCAATTCTTGCTGGCTTTAATTATAATAGAAGAGTTATGGTTCAAGGCTTTCATGGAACAGGAAAGTCAACACACATAGAACAAATTGCTGCTAGATTAAATTGGCCCTGCGTAAGAATAAATCTAGACAGTCATATCAGCAGAATAGATCTTCTTGGTAAGGATGCAATTAAATTAAAAGATGGTAAACAAATTACAGAATTTCAAGAAGGTATGCTTCCATGGTCTATTCAGAACCCAGTGGCACTAGTCTTTGATGAGTATGATGCCGGGAGGCCTGATGTAATGTTTGTTATCCAGAGAATTTTAGAAGTTGAGGGCAAGCTTACGCTGCTTGATCAAAATAAAGTTATAACACCTCATCTATCATTCAGGCTATTTGCAACAACAAACACTGTAGGACTTGGAGATGTTACAGGTCTCTACCATGGAACTCAACAAATAAATCAAGGACAAATGGATAGATGGCATATCCTTTCAACATTAAATTATTTAGATGCAAATCAAGAATTAAAAGTTGTTCTATCAAAAGTTAGTGAATTTAATACAAATAAGAACCAAGAGATTTTAACGAACATGATTAAATTAGCGAATCTTACAAGAAGTGGATTTGAGAATGGCGATATTTCAATTCTTATGTCACCTAGAACGGTAATTTCATGGGCTCAGAACTATAAAATATTTAAAGACGTTGTCGATTCTTTTAAATTAACTTTTCTGAATAAATGCGATGATTTAGAGAAACCAATTATTGCTGAATATTTTCAAAGATGCTTTGATATTGAAATAACTAATTAATAAATTTTATGGGGTGGGTTAAAAATAGAGACAGGCTTCATGAAGCAGCTCTTTCATCTATAAAATCAATCACAAGGAAAAAAGAGCTCTCATCTAAAAATGGTATTGCTCAAAGACCGCCTTTATCAAATCAAGCTAGCATTTCCTCAACACCAAGATCAACCAAAGATTTGCCCTCATGGAGGGGTGAAACTGATTTTCAATCCTTTTGGTATTTATTTCATGAGGAAAAAAATGAACCTCCACTAACTTTAGATGCAAGAATTGTTTTTAATGAACTAGAGATGTCACGAACAGAAATATTAGGATCAAATCTTTATAAGGGCTCAAAGACAAATATTATTAATTATCTGGATAATAAAAGTTTAAATACAGAAGATAATAAATCTTCAAATTATTTAGCTTTGTGTAGTAATTTATGGTTAAAAAATCTGGTAGGGTTCGAATTAAAACCATCATCAAAAGAACTAGTAGCTGAATTTAATAGAAAATATGCGGATATAGATCTAGATTTTGTAAAAGATAAATTGATTTCAAATATTGACAATCAAGATAATTTTTCAAAAGTATCTTTAGATTTTTTAAAAGCTATTAAACTTATAAAGTCTGTTAAAGAAAATGATGATTATCAAGATGAAGAGCTCATTGAGCCTCCTGGAAGCAATGATGATATCGAGGAAGAAATTGATACTTCAGAAGAAAGTGAAACCATAAATTCAGATATTTCACTTGAGGATATAAATATAGACTTTGAAGAGTCGGTTGAAGAGGCAGCTGCTGTAAGCGATGGCGCCTCTATCGATGAAGAGATCGAAGCTCTATCCTATCCTGAAGATCATTATATAAGATTTAATAATAGTGATTATTCAGTCTTTACAACTGATTTCGATGAGATTATTGAGGCAAAAGATTTAACAACCCCTGATGAAGCTATCCGTCTAAGAGCACAATTAGATAATTTAATAAAACCACATCTAACTACAATTGGTAAATTAGCAAATAGACTCCAAAGACTCTTGCTTGCAAAACAAAACACTAATTGGAACTTTAATCTTGAAGAGGGAATTTTAGACACTGCAAGATTGCATCGGGTAATAGCAGAGCCAGGGCATCCTTTAAGTTACAAACAAGAGACGGAAACTAATTTTAAAGACACGGTTGTTACATTATTAATTGATAATTCAGGGTCTATGCGGGGAAGGTCTATTAGCTTAGCTGCGATATGTGGAGATATTATTGGGAGCACTCTAGAAAGATGTCAAATAAAAACGGAAGTGCTTGGCTTCACAACAAAACACTGGAAAGGAGGAGAATCAAAGCAAAAATGGATTTCTGAAGGGAGTTTTATGAACCCAGGGAGGCTTAATGATATAAGACATATTATTTTTAAAAGTGCTGATAACAGCTGGAGAAGAGCAAGAAAATATTTTGGTGCCATGTTGAAAGAAGGTCTTCTTAAGGAAAATATTGATGGTGAAGCTTTGACATGGTCGCATGACCGTTTGATTAAAAGAAATGAAGAGAGAAAAATTTTGATAGTTATATCAGATGGAGCTCCAGTTGATGACAGCACTTTATCTGCTAATAGAGAAAATTACCTGGAAAGCCATCTAAAAAAAATCATTGCTCAAATAGAAACTGAAAGCCCTGTAGAGTTGCAGGCAATAGGGATTGGTCATGATGTTAGCAAGTACTACAACAATGCAATCACTATCAATAGAGCAGAAGAGCTTGGTGAAGTTTTGCTTGAAGAGTTAACAAAACTTTTCAAGAACTAGCATCTATATTACAATATTACTTTAATGTTTACAGTGTAAACATTATAACCGGAGAAAAAATGAAAATAACTAAACAGGCAGGCCCACCAAAAGATTTATTATATTTTGATGATGAGGTAAACCTAACACCACTTCAAATTGAAGATGTGGTTGAGATATTTAACACCCCCCTTACAGGTTCCTACAACTGGGACTACACAATAGCTGACAATAGAATCAAAAAATTATATGAGCTTGGTAAAGAATTAAATTGGAACGGCTCTATAGATTTACAATGGGACTATACACACCCATCTGATGAAAAAATTATTGAACCTGATGAAGAGCTTCCTCATGAAACTCTAGAAGCATATCAAAACTTAACTGAAGAAGAAAAGATTCTATTTGATCGACACTCTACTGCTGAATTAATGAGTCAATTCTTACATGGTGAACAAGGCGCTCTTCTTGTCGCTTCTCAGTTAGCATCATGTGCCCCTACTTATAATGCAAAACTTTATGCTGCATCACAAACTTTTGATGAGGCTAGGCATGTAGAAGTTTTTAATAGATATCTTCAGGAGAAAATTGGTATTCATTACCCAATTAACCCAGCATTAAAAACTTTATTAGATAAAATTTTAACTGATGAAAGATGGGATCTAAAGTTTATTGGTATGCAAATTATTATAGAGGGTCTTGCACTTGCTGCCTTCCAGATGCTTAAGTCGATTACTAAGGATCCTTTATTAAAACAACTACTCCATTACGTTGTTAGAGATGAAGCTAGGCATGTGACTTTTGGCATAAACTATCTAGAAGATTTTATCAAAACACTTTCTCCTGAAGAAATTGAGGATAGAGCTGAATTTGCATATGAAGCATGTGTTATATCTAGAGAAAGGCTAATAAATACAAAGTCTGAACAAAGATTTTTAGGAATGTCTGAAGAAGAAGCAAGAGAATTTCAGTTAAACACAAAAACTTTTGATATGTTTAGAAATTTCTTATTTTCTAGGGTTATTCCAAATCTCTCAAGAATAGGTCTTTTAACTGACAGTGTTAGACCAAAATTTGAAGCTTTAGGATTGCTTGAATATGAGCATGCTCCCGATGATTTTGAGTGTGATTGGACTGAATTAAAAAAACCTTTAGAGACCTTTGACAAGATTCCAGAAGCAATCTAGATTTTTTGCTCTTCTCTTTATAAGCTTTTATAGTTTTTCTGAAACTATAATTATTTCTCCATCAGAAGATCCTTACACTGAAATTCAAGAAGCTTTAATTCTTGCAAATCCGGGAGATATTATAAGAATTACTGAGGGTTTTTATCAACTTGAAGATAGCTTATCGATTGATGTTGATGGATTAATCCTGGAGGGTGTCGGTATGGATAAAACCATCTTATCTTTTAAAAACCAACTCTCTGGAGCCCAGGGACTTTCAGTAACATCAAACGGAATTACTCTTCGTGACTTTGCTGTTGAAGATGCAAAGGGTGATGCTATTAAAGTAAAGGGAGTAGAGAATATTAGTTTCATTAGGGTAAGAACAGAATGGACAAATGGACCTGATGAATTAAATGGTGCTTATGGCTTGTATCCTGTTGAATCAAAAAATGTTCTTATAGATTCTTGTGTTGCCATTGGTGCATCTGATGCTGGCATATATGTTGGTCAATCTGAAAATATAATTGTTAGAAATTCCAGAGCTGAATTTAATGTGGCTGGAATTGAAATTGAAAATTCTTATTATGCTGATGTTTATAATAATCATGCTGAAAATAACACTGGAGGTATTTTAGTATTTGACTTGCCAGACATCCCTCAACAAGGTGGTCATCATGTGAGAGTTTTTGGAAATAAATCTATTAATAATAATACGGATAATTTTGCGCCTGAGGGCAATATTGTCGGTGAAGTTCCAAGAGGTTCGGGAATAATTATTCAGGCTAACTCTCATGTAGAGATTTTTGATAATGATATTGGTGGGAACGACACTATAAACATTGCTGTTGTTACTTACGGCTATGATACTGATGATAAAAACTATTATCCTCACCCAAGAAATATTCAGATACATAATAATCGCTTTACTAAATCAGGTCTAAATCCTGATCTTGAAACGGGAGAGTTGGCAAAAATATTATATGAATTATCAAATGGTAATATGCCAGACATTTTTTGGGATGGAATACTCCCAATGAAACAAATAATATTTGGGCAGCCTGATGATGAAAAATTAATTCTTGAAGATAATGGCTCTGCTACATTTTTAACCATTAATCCAATTAAATACATGCTGCCAATATTTAATCCTGTTGAAAGAAACTATGATAAATACAGAGGCGAAATTATTCCCCTTCCAAAAGTAAAATTCAGTGACTAAAAATAATATAAAACTCTTATTTTGTTTGCTTTTTTTTAGTTATCTAGAATCTTCCACTTATGTAAAAGAGGATCTTATATATCAAGACAAGCTACCGAAAAAACTTTCAGAATATGGCTTTTTTCAAGATATGAACAACCAAATACCATCTGATGGTGTGCTACCGTATGACTTGATTAGCCCCTTATTTTCAGATTATGCAGATAAATTAAGATTTATATATATTCCAGAAAATAAGACAGCAACTTATAAACCCAATAAAGTATTTGATTTTCCAAATGGAACTGCATTAATAAAAACTTTTGCATATTTAAATAAACATAAAAACTCAAATATTTCTAAACAACTTCTAGAAACTCGTCTCTTGATTAAGAAAAATGATAAGTGGGTTAACGTTAGTTATATCTGGAACGGTGATCAAAGCGAAGCTTTTTTAAGCATTGCTGGGAAAACTATTTTAACTAAATTTGTCAATGAATATGGTGAATTGATAGATGTTCGATATAGGGTTCCCAATATTAATCAGTGCAAAGAATGTCATACATCAAATAAAAAAATAACCCCTATTGGACCAAAAGCTAGAAATTTAAATAAAAGCTTTAATTATTTTGAAAATTCAGAAAATCAACTTATGAAATGGCACCAAATGGGATGGATTGAAGATAATGTCAACATAAAATCAATGGTGGATTGGCGAGATGAATCAAAAGAGTTAAATGATAGAGCAAGATCATATTTGGATATTAACTGTGCTCATTGCCATATAGATGGCGGGTCAGCAGATACTAGTGGTCTTGTTCTAGACTATCTTGAAAGTAAAAAAATAAATTTGGGAATCTATAAAAAACCAGTTGCTACAGGCAGAGCAAGCAATAATATGAGTTATTCAATTGTTCCAGGAAAGCCTGATGAATCTATATTATTATACAGAATGCAATCTCTGGATCCAGGAATAATGATGCCTGAATCAGGAAGATTTTTAGAACATGCAGAGGCTGTTGAGCTTATCAATAAGTGGATTAAAAACCTATAATTGGCTTTAAATTTGTATTAACGTCCATACCTATTTAATATATATTTAATCTTAAGGAGAAAAACTATGTCAAGACATTCCGCTATTAATAGATTTGGAAGATCTACCAATCCAGCCTTTAGTAGAGGCTTTGATTCAACATCATATGAGGCTTCTATGGGTGAAAGAATGACTCTTGATGGAGCAGTCAATAAAACAGGTATACTTCTAGCTTTATGTTTTTCTGGTGCTTTCATTGGATGGAATATACCTGCTTTAATATGGCCTGGTGCGATTATTGGTTTTATTTTAGCAATGGTAACTATTTTTAGAAATCCAGCAAAAGCTGGATCAACTGCACCTTTGTATGCTTTGGCCCAAGGTATTTTTCTAGGTGGAATTACATTAATGTATGAAAGTGCATTTGAAGGTATCGCAATTCAAGCAATTGGCTTAACTTTTGGAATACTGGCTTCACTGTTAATGTGCTACAAGAGTGGGTTGATAAAACCAACTGAAAATTTCAAGTTGATGGTTGTTGCAGGCATAGGTGGTATTTTCTTGCTTTATTTAGTTAGTTTTATAATGAGTTTTTTTGGCTCTGGTTTGAGCTTATTATCTCCAAGTAATGGTTCTTTAATGAGTATCGGGCTTTCTATAGGGATTGTTTGTTTTGCTTCCTTATCTCTTGTCCTAGACTTCGATTTTATTGAAGAAGGTGCTGAAAAAGGTATGCCAAGGTATATGGAATGGTATGGTGCTTTTTCATTAATGGTTACACTTATTTGGCTGTATTTAGAGATACTGAGATTGATAGCTAAGATGAGAAGCAGGTAGTTTTGTGAATACATTTATATTTGGAACTTTAGCCATAATATCCCTATTTATTTTTTTTAATCTTGGTAAAGTGAAGGCCTCAAGAAAACAATTAGATAGGAATAACAGAATAAATAGATTTGGTAACCAAGAACCTAATAATATTATTGAAGGTGAAGCAGAGGAAATAAATGATAAAGATGATGATCAAAAAAATTCATAAAAATATTTTATTTGTTGCCTTAATAATTTTGGTATCAAATCAATCATATGCAAAAAATGCTCCAATTATTCAACCTGGTGCTCCTGGTGAAAATTCAAAAATTCTTGATCCTGCCCTTGCATCAAATATTGCTGGGGCAAGTTATGTTGCAGCTGATGTAAAGTTTTTAAAGGGAATGATTGCACATCATCAACAAGCTATAGTCATGTCTAGACTTGCTAACAAGAGGACTAATAATAAAACAATTATTGATTTAGCAAATAGGATTGATGTTTCTCAAGACGATGAAATTAATTTCATGGAAAGTTGGCTAAAGTCTCGTAAAGAAATAATGCCTAAAATGTCTCATGATCATGACATGCATATGGAAATGGCCGGCATGGCAACACCTCAGCAACTTAAAAGTCTTGAAAATTCAGAAAGTACTGATTTTGACAGATTATTTCTTCAGTTAATGATAGCTCATCATGACGGAGCTCTTGAAATGGTTGAAGATTTAAAAAAATATCCTGGATCAGCAAATGACCCTCTTTTAAGTGAGTTTGTTTCTGATTTGGTTAATGATCAAAGTGTGGAAATTGAAAGAATGAATATAATTGCTGTTAATTTATCTGACGACCCTAGATCTGGTTTAACTGCAGGTCTGTTTACCGCAGATGAAGCAATATTAAATCTTGAATTAATTACTTCTTTAAGAAAACCAACAGGATTCTTTGATCCAGATAACCCAGGATCTAAAGGTGTAGAAGATCCAACAAAAGACCTTGATGAAGAAAAAGAGCTGACTACATTAGAAAAATCAAGAGCACTTAAGTCTCCTATTCTGAGTTTTGCTAATACTGATATGGCCTTTAGTGATAATCTTTTGGTTGCTGGTAATTATCATGGCTTTAATATGTATAAAATTAATAGAGATGGTGTACCAGATTTAGTTTCATCAATAGTTTGTCCTGGAGGACAGGGTGATGTATCAATTGTAGATAATTTATTAATTATGTCGGTTGAGCAAATTAGAAGCAGAATTGATTGCGGCTCAAATGGTGTTGGAAGTGATGCAAGCTCTGACAGGTTTAGAGGTATAAGAATTTTTGATATTTCTGATCTAACAAACCCAAAACAGGTCGGCGCTGTTCAAACTTGTAGAGGGTCTCATACTCATTCTGTTGTATCTGGTCCGACAAAAGATGGAAAAATAATAGTCTATAATTCAGGTACAGCGAGTGTAAGAGATGAAGAAGAGTTGGAAGAATGTATCGGCAATGTCGCAGGAGATCAAAGAACAGCATTATTTAGAATTGATGTAATTGAAATTCCAATATCTGATCCATCAAAATCTAAAATAGTAAGCAGCCCTGCTGTTTTTGCAGATCCAGAAACAGGTGCCCTTGGTGGTTTATGGATAGGCGGGGATCACGGAGATGATACCCAAGAAACAAATAGAACCGATCAATGTCATGATATTACAGTGTTTCCATCTTTAAATATTGCTGCTGGAGCTTGCTCTGGAAACGGTATACTTTTTGATATAAGTGATCCATATAACCCAACAAGACTAGATGTAGTTACAGATACTGGTTTTGCATATTGGCACTCTGCTACATTTAATAACGAAGGAACTAAAGTAGTTTTTACCGACGAATGGGGTGGTGGAGGAAGAGCTAGATGTAGAGCATGGGATCCTTTGGATTGGGGTGCTAATGCTATTTATGACATAGTAGATAATAAACTTGAATTTAGAAGTCACTATAAAATGCCTGCGCCTCAACTTGAAACAGAAAATTGTGTTGCGCATAATGGCTCTATAATACCGATACCTGAAAAAGACATTTTCGTCCAGGCATGGTATCAAGGGGGCATTTCTGTCATGGACTTTACAGACTCTTTAAATCCTATAGAAATAGCATATTTTGATCGAGGCCCTATTGATAAAGATATCCTAATTACAGGTGGTTATTGGTCTGCATACTATTACAATGGATATATTTATGGCACTGAGATTACTAGAGGCTTAGATGTATTCAAATTAACTCCTAGTAAATTTTTAACCGAACAAGAGATAGACCAAGCATCTAGTGCATATCCTCTTTTAGGTCCTATGGTTTTCAATCCTCAACAACAAATTCCAATGATTTGGCCAGAATCAAATTCTGGGAGATAGTCATAACAAGCTTGTATTGTGAAATTAGCCTTTGATTTTGGTATTACTAATACAGATATAGTCTCCTATAAAGATGGAGAAATGAATTTTTTTACATTCCCATCAGAAGAAATTAGTGAAGAGTTTATTGAAAAATTACTAGTACATATAAAAATTAAAATTAGCGATGTAGAAGTTATTGCGGTTACTGGGGGTAAGTCTAGTGACTTAAAAAACGTGTTTAGGGGAATCCCTATAGTTAAAGTAAATGAAGTTGAGGCAATAGGCTATGGCGCAAAACATTTGTATAGTATCCATGATTCTAAATACCTTGCCGTAAGCTGCGGAACTGGAACTGCATGTGTAGCATTTATTAATGGTGAATATAGTCATATGGGCGG
>Ga0206129_10005394_pt1 | contig 13484 bp, 13 predicted proteins | sample Helgoland_Spring_8_FD_148616 | JGI IMG/M metagenome (GOLD analysis project Ga0206129, IMG submission 148616) | Pelagic subsurface seawater microbial communities from Kabeltonne, Helgoland, North Sea - Helgoland_Spring_Bloom_20160502_2 | ecosystem: Environmental > Aquatic > Marine > Epipelagic ...
AGAAAAATTAGCAAAAAAATCCAGTGATATTAAATGGCTTGCTGAATCTGTTGCCGATGAAGCTTATTTAGGGGACCCTATTTGGGAAAAGCAACTTCTTGAGAAAAAGAAAAAATAAATGATTATTTATAAATAAGAAAATTATTATTATGTCAAAAAACAAACTAAAACCAGAGCAGATAAAAGCTTTCAAAGAAAAGGAAGTAGGAGTATTCAAAGCCGATGAAGATGGATTTATTGATATAAGAAATATAGAATGGTTTGCAGATGAAGTATTTGCAACAGGTGACAAAGAATGGGGCCTTACGATTCTAAAAAAAATAGAAGTTTTGGCAGAGAATTTCTATGACTTAGAGGGTATAATGGAGAGACTGAAAAAACTTAACGAAAATGATCGCTTATTAGCACTAATTAAAAAGGCAGAGCCCATGATTGAAACTGAAGATTATGGTGTTTCTGGCTGCTATCTTTTGGCTGGAAATTTTGTAGTTTCTATTGATAAAGATTATGCACGAGAGTTATATAAAAAGTCTGAAGACCATGCTGTAGATTTTAATGAATTTAATGAACTCAGTGGTTCTTTAGCTAATGATTCAGACGACAAGGAAAACGCACTTAAGATCGTACAACTAAGATGTATACCGCTTATAGATGAAAAAGATCACCATAATAGGTTAAGTCAAAGTGCTCAAGTCGTTAGAACACTAATAGATTTAGGTGAGATTCAAGAAGACAATGAAGGAACTAACTTTAATCACTCTATTCAAATATTAGCTGATTATAGAAAAAAAAATAATCTATAAATAAAAAATAATAATTTATTTCTCCAAAATCAAATATTTAAAGTATGAAACCATATGATGAAAACATAGAATTTAAAAGCATTCAAGAGTATTTAGATCATTGGGACAAATTCTTTGAAGAATGGAGTAAAGGTGAAAGCCATCAAAAAAAATTGCTTAAAAATGATAAAATTTGGAGTGACGAGAACCGTAAAGGGAAAGTGTGGAAAACAAATGACGGTAAAGAAAAAAGCACACTACTTGAATACGATGTTTTACCACAGCCATATTTAGGAAATATTGAAAATCACTCTGTTATTACTCTAAATCTAAATCCGTCAAGATCAAAGAAAAATAATGAGAATATAGAATTTGAAAAAAATTATTTACCAAAATTTAAAGAGGCAGAAAACTACCATGAATATGCTGAAAGATTTCCAACCTATGATACTCATCCATTTTGGCAAAAACAGGATGACTGGATAGATAGAATATTTGAAAAATTAGGTAAAGACGCACCCTCTGAAAATAAAATCAAACCCTTTGCCATAGAAATATGTCCTTGGGGCTCTAAATCTTTTCAAAAGCTTAAAATAAAAAAGGATGACTCTCTTATTAAATATATGGATAAACATGTTTTTGATGTCATTGAAAAAGTAATTGAATATTCAAAACTCAAAATAGTTCTTTCTGTTGGAAAGGCATATTATGATATTTTTAATAACAAAAAAACTGATTTTGAGCGAAAAGAAGAAATCTCTTACAAAAAAAATAAACCTGAAGGTATGGATTGGCCTCAAACAATAGATAAAAAGAGTGGAAAAGATAGAGATGTGAAAAGAACCTTTTCAATTTGGAAGAAAGGAAAAATATTATACATTAATACATATGCATCAGGGTCCAACACCCCACCAGCCGAACACTTTAATGAGATTCAAAATGAACTAATTAATAAACACCTAATTTAATAAATAAAACAGAAATGGCAAGAGATTACACAAAATACAAATTTTCAAGTTGGAAAAAAGGAGTTGGAAAATCGAGAATGGTTTTTAAAGTTGTAGAACATTATGCCCGTACAATGAATATGAACTATGAGGAATTAAAAGAACAATGGTGGGACAATATTCAAGGAGGTAAAGGAATCATTCGAATGGTATCAGAAATTGATGCCAAAAATGAGCGAAATTATTATATGAAAGAACCCGTAACACTTTCTGACGGGACTAACATAGTTGTATGTAACCAATGGGGTAAAGAAAATTTTTCAAATTTCATATTGCAAGCAGGATTATTGAATTATGAAATTATTGCTGACGTAAATGATAGTGATTCTAGTGAAAATGATACATCAGCTAAAGCCGAAACTCAATCTTCTGAAGAAGTTGTCATAGAAAAAAGCGAGAGTAGCACTGCTGCAGTTTCCTCTGGTTGGTCAGTTATGCAACCAGATTGGGGAATGCCTCATGCTTTAGCTTATTTGATTCGCCATGTAATGGTTGTTGATGGTAGCGTAGAAGAAGGGGAGTTAAACTGGATGCAAAAGGCTTTTGAAGAGTATGACAAATATAAAATTGATGTACGCGGTGCTTGGGATGAGGTAGATGAAGCTGCTCAGCTTTATGCAACTATTGGAATGAATGATATGGTTGTAGTTAATAGTATTAAATATTTAAATGAAAAACTTAATGGCGATATGAAGTCATGGTTGATAAATACTTTGATGCAAATAACTGCTCAAGATGATCTTATTAGTAAGGATGAATATGCAACGTTAATGATAATTGCTAAAGAATTTTTTCCCGGGGAAGAAGGGTATATTAAACATACTTTTGATAAAGCAGGAATTAAAATAGAGGAGTAAAAAAAGCTTTTTTTAATTTTTTATTTGAATAAAAACAGGGATTAATACCTGAAACGAAATATAAATTTTAATTGTGAATTAATAAAACTAACATTATGTATAAATTACCAGAGGTAATAACTAATAATTTGAAAGACTATTCAAATCCAGATGAAAACATATTTGCCGTATATAAATATGTAAACGAGCATATTACAAATGACGATGACTTAGAGCAACTTTATCTAGCAATTATTGAATTTAAACCTGATGCTCAAATTGTAGGGCAATATGCTTGGGAACTATTTGAAAAGGGTAGAGTAGAGGTTGCAATTTCATTAATAAAAAATAAAGAAAAGTATAGTGGAGATGATCATGCGTGGAAGTGTTTCAAATCATCAGAAAGAGACATTTTACCAATATCATTTACAAACCCTTTTAAAGTATATAAAGCAAAAGATGCTGCTGATTTAAATGTAACAATTAATATCCATGGCAGCATGCACCAAGTATTTGAATGCATAAAAGAGGAAGATGTAAATATTGATGACATTGATGATCATTACCAAAATATTTTCGATTGGATTTATAAAATAGATGACGATAACTTGATGATTATTGAAGTAGATGGTGAAAAAATTTTTGAAGGAAATATTTCAAAACTTGAAATTAATTCTTCAAATACTGAACAAGGGTATGATTTATCCATACCTAAACGAAAATATATTACTCCTCAACTAGAAAAAATAAAGCAAATTAAGAATTTTTGTGAATTCGATAATGATGAAGTATTGGTGTCTAAAGAAAATCATCTTCTGGTTATCCCGCAAGGCAGATTAGAAGGAGATCGGGGGCTTGAATTAGCCCCTAACTTCAATAACAGGTACTCAATGATTAATTATGGAAAGTATAACATAGAAGCAACTGTAAAAGTTAAAAGCTTTGCCATTTCTGATTTATTTTTTCAGATAGACCCGTGTATGTGCGACCTAATTAGTGAACCAAGTGATGGTCCTTTCTATAATTTTTCAAAAATATTTCACTACGAAGAGGGTGAATTAGAACTAGAAATTAAAGACAATAGTTTGAAGGATACAGAGTTTAAAAAAGGTTGGCTCTATGATTTTTAAACCACTAATTTAATAAATAAAACAAAATGGCAAGAGATTATACAAAATACACAGTACAAGGGATAGGAGAAAACCTAAACAAAAGACAATTAGTTTTTACGGTAGTAAAAGATTGGATAGAAAAAAACAATCCTTCTTTAGAAGAATTACAAACCGCTTTTCCTGCAGAGACACAAGGCTCTAAAGGATTTATAATGAAAGCATCTGAGGTAAAAGACGCCAAACGTTTTAATATGCAAGAACCGTTAAGCATAAAAAACGAAACAAAGGTTGTTGTTTCTAATCAATGGGGCACAGAAAATATAAGCAAATTTATACCTGTAGCAGAAAAGTTAGGGTATACCATTGACGCAATAACAAATAAAAAGACGGAAAGTTCAGTAAGTTCAAAAATTGATTTTACTGATTTTGAAATATGGAAGCTAGTCGAATTTTTTGATGAAAAAGAAGGAAATGAACAAGAAATGGATGCAATTGATGAAGAAATAGAAGCCTTATTAGACAAAAATCCAAAATATTATATTGTAGGAAAACTGTTTGAAAATTATGATTATGACTATTATAGAGAAGATATCAATGAGTATTTCTCATTAGGTTTAGATTATAATGATTTTGATCAAGATGATTTATACTCTTTATTAAGAGACGAAACATTGTTATCTATGATGATTAAAAAAGAAAATCTTACTGAAACAATAATAAGTCCTAGCAATACAGATTTCATTTTACTATTCTCGGGTTATTTCATCAAAGCCCTAGAATTGCTTATAAACACTGATAATAATGAAATGATTGCTGAATTTATAGTGAATCAATCTATTCAAACTATTGAAGACGACTTTAAGGTTGAAGCGCCAATGGGTGATTGGCTAGGTGATGTCACCGCAGAGTTAATTGAAAATCTATATGGTTATGATATTAAAGATTATGATGGCGAATGTGAAGTAGATGGTTATTACTTTGGTGGACAAGCAAATACAATGGGCTATGATTTCCACCGCTACGCACAAGACATTATAGATTCATTAATCTAAAAAAAAAGTATTATAAAAATGGCATGACAAAACTTCTATACATAGATTTAGACGGTGTCGTTGCAGATTTTGTATCTGCAATGCAAGCGCACCCTTTAAGACATAAACCTCCTTATGATAAAGACCCTGATACCATTCCTGGGCTGTTTAGAAACTTAAAGCCTATTAAAGACGCCGTAGGCTCTGTAAATAAATTACTTAGTTCAGAACAATATGAAGTCTATTTTCTAAGCACAGCACCTTGGGGTAATACCTCCGCTTGGACAGATAAGCGCATTTGGCTAGAGGAACAATTTGGAGATAAAATAAACAGAAAACTTATCTTAACCCACCGTAAAGATTTGGTTAAAGGAGATATACTCATTGATGATAGACCCGATAACGGAGCCAAGGATTTTGAAGGCGAGTGGATTCATTTTGGCTCAGAAAATTTTCCAGATTGGAGTTCGGTTATAAAACATGTACTGTGAAAGCACTATCCAAATCACGTTTTAAACAAGGCCTAGAGTGTCCAAACAAGCTTTATTTTTCAAATAATAAACAGATATTTCATAATGTAAAAAATGAAGATCCGTTTTTACAAGCCCTAGCCAGCGGTGGTTTTCAAGTAGAGGAGTATGCGCGTTTACAATATCCTGGTGGTGTCTTAATAGAAGATCCAGAAGATAGAGAAAACTATGATTACCAAGATTTAGCAGACCAAACTTCTAAGCTTCTAAAGCAAGAAAATGTGGTAATCTATGAAGCGGCTTTTTATATCGATGATTTATTCATAAGAACAGATGTTCTTGTTAAAAAAGGCACTCATATACAGCTCATTGAAGTTAAAGCAAAATCTCTTGACCCAAGCGAAGCTCACAATTTTGTGGGAAAGTCAAAAAAATTAGTGAGCAGCTGGAAGCCCTATCTTTTTGATTTGGCTTTTCAAACCTATGTAACGCAACTTTGTTTACCTTCGTATACAATTACACCTTACTTATGTCTGGTTGATAAAACAAAAGCTGCAACTGTAGATGGATTAAATCAGTTTTTTAGAGTCGAAAAAGATGCTAATAGCAGAACAGGAGTGAGAAAAACATTTAAGCAGGTTAGTCAACTAGGTGAAAATATATTACACCAAGAAAATTTATCTGAAGTGGTTTCAAAAATCCATAACGGAGAGCACAAATATTACAATAATTTAAACTTTCATGAGGCAGTTAAATTATTGTCAGAAATTAGAATGCAAAATTATTATCCAAACTGGCCTACTCAATTTTCGGCTTGTAAAAAATGTGAATTTAAAAAAGATGATAGCCAGGAGGGTAAGAAAAAACAATCTGGATTTGAGTATTGTATTAAAACTCAATACCACTGGACCACAAACGATTTTAAAAAACCAAATATTTTTAATGTTTGGGATTTAAAAGATCCAAAATTAATGCAGCAAGGCAAGTTGTTTAAATCACAGCTCACCCCAGAAGATATTAAATACAATGAAGAGGCCGGAAAACTTAGCCGTACAGAGCGTCAATGGTTGCAAATTGAAAAAGAACGTGATGATGACTTTACTGAGTTTGTTGATGTGGATGGTCTAAAAGACGAAATGAATAGTTGGGTATATCCACTTCATTTTATAGATTTTGAGACCTCTACAGTGCCGCTCCCGTTTCATACGGGTCGTAAACCCTATGAGCAAATAGCCTTTCAGTTTTCACATCATATTTATCATAAAGATGGTCGTATAGAACATGCCAACGAATATATTAATGCTAATGCCGGCGAGTTTCCAAATTTTGAATTTATTGAACATTTGCAAAAAGCATTATCAAAGGATGAAGGAACAATTTTTAAATTTGCGACGCATGAAAACACAATACTCAATGCCATTAGGGCGCAACTTAAAGCCAGTGACGCCCCAAACAAAGAATCGCTTGTTTCATTTATAGAATCTATTAGTCATCATACAACAGACAATCCAGACCCTTGGATAGTACCGCTAAGAAAACAAAACCAGGGTACGCGAGATATGGTAGATCTTTGTAAGGTGGTTATTCACTATTATTACAATCCTCATACTTTTGGCTCAAACTCGATTAAAAAAGTGCTCCCTGCCGTATTAAAGTCTAGCCAGTTTGTTCAAGAAAAATACAGTAAACCTATTGGAACTATTGGTGTGAGTAGTAAAAACCTCCCAAAAGATCATGTTTGGTTAAAAAAGTTAGACAACGAAATCATCGATCCCTACAAATCGTTACCTCCAGTCCATAAAAATATAAGTCAAGAAGAAATTGAAGCTAGATTGTCTAACATTGATAATATTGATGATGGAGGTGCCGCACTAACAGCCTATGGTAAAATACAATATACCGATATGACTGAAAAGGAAAGAGAGGATATAGCAGAGGCATTAAAACGCTATTGTGAATTAGACACTTTAGCAATGGTCATGATTTATGAGCATTTAAAATCTTTATTAATAAAAATTTAATAATATGAAAAATCAATTTGCAAACGACAAAGAATTTATGCTCGCTTTACTTGCATATAACGGAACCTATTTGGAACATGCTTCTGAGGAACTAAAAGCGGATAAAGAGGTAATTATGGCAAAAATATGTATGACCTAAATCAGTTTATTTGGGAAAATAGAACAAGAAATATTTAATCTTAAACTTAAAAATTATGTCGGTTAAAAAAATAAAAACGCTTTTAGAATCTCTTCCAGAACCATCTGTTTTGTTTGATGAATTTAGTAAACTAAAATTAGATGATATCAATAAATATTGGCTTAGTAACGGTTTACAACTCCCTAAAAATAATGATGAGGATAGAAAAATAGCAGATATTTACAGGCTTCTTTTAATAACCTTTTCGCCAGAGGGTTCCTTACCTTCAATGTATAGAAATGCGCCTCGTTTAAGAACAAGTGCAGAGTTACGTGAAAGTCCTAAAAGTGGTTGCCAATATGATATTAAAGGAGAACTAAATTTGACCTCGGAGTTTTCTGGATTTCCAAATTCATACTACAAATTCATATTCGAATCTAACAAAATAAATAAGGTAACTATTTACCCCGGTGCTTTTCAAACACATTTTTCAACTGCCAAATTATCTTCTTTAGTAGGCGTTAAAAACATTGAAGTTATTAGATACGGTGAGCCATTATCTGAAATTCCTCAAAACATTGGTGACCTATCTGAATTAGAATCTCTCATCATAAAAAGAGGAAATATTGAGTCTATTCCAGATTCTCTTTTTATGATTAGCGCTCTCAAACATTTAGATCTTTCAGGAAATAAAATAAAAAACTTAAGTGAAGATCTAAGTAAACTCGAAAACTTAGAATTTTTAGATGTATCTCAAAATCAATTGGAAAGTATCCCAGATGTTGTTTCAAAAATGACATCTTTGAAAGATATTATTATATATGACAATCCTTTAAAAGTCATCAATGATGATTTAGCTTTTAAAACCTATCCCATAAATCATGTATATAATGAAAAAGTTGAATCAACTGTTCCTGTTATTTATGCGCAAAATATTTTAGTATTAAATTCAAGTTGGTTAGAAATACCTTTTTCTAGAATTTGTGAAATAACAATCAATAAAAAGGTAGATACATTAAGAGTAGAATCATCTGAAATGTTAACCAAGCTTCTAAATTCAGGGTCTTTACATACACTATCTCATATTAAATCTTTAGATTTTAGTTGGACAAATTGGCGAGAGTTAGGGGCTGAGGGTTCGCAATCTGAAGGGAATTGGACAGTAACTCGAAATGTTTATTATGAGAGATCAAAAGTTAAAGAGATTCCAGACGCAATAAAAGATTTTCATTCTCTAGAGAATTTAAATATTAAAGGCAATCGATTAGAGTCTTTTAATGATGGAATACTTGAGCTTAAAAATTTAAAAAAATTAACTATATCTAGTAATAGTATTACACAACTCCCAGATTTAAGTAGCCTCAGTAATTTAGAGTATTTGGATTGCAATAGCAATCGTCTTTTGGAGATTCCAGAAAGTGTTTTTAGTCTATCAAAATTAAAAACACTAGATTTTGGGTACAATCATAATATTAAAAGTATTAGTGATGAAATTCATCAATTGAAAGATTTAGAATCTCTAAGTCTTGAAGTAAATGACATAGAATTTTTACCTCCAAAATTTAGTCAGCTTAAAAATCTCTTATTATTAAATGTCTCAGGAAATCCCTTAAAAAATCATCTGGAGATAATTGCTAAATTACCAAAACTTACCAGTTTAAAAATCTCCCAAAATAGGTGTAAAGAGGAGCAAATAAGTATTCCAAATAGTATCAAGAATCTAAAGCTTCTTTCGTATTTGGATATGTCTGATTGTAATCTTAAAGAAATCCCTCCTTGTATTGGAGAATTAAAAAACTTAGAATATTTAAATCTAGAAAATAACGAGATTGAAACCATAGACCCAGCTTTAGGCAGTCTTCCTAACTTAGTTACTTTAAATTTGTCTAGCAATAAAAATTTAAGTGCCATACCACAAACTTTAGGCAATCTTCAAAAATTAGAAACACTAAATTTATATGATTGTAAAAGTATTACACAAATCAGTGATAATTTAAGTAAACTAAAGCAACTTAAAACTATCGAGCTTAGCAACACACAGATAGAGAAAATTGATTTTGTATATGAAATGACTCAACTAGAGAATTTAAAATTATTTCAAACAAAAGTCAATGAATTTCTTCCCAAAATAAAACAACTATCAAATTTAGAAGTGTTAGATTTTGGTCTTACTGCTGTAACCTCACTTCCAACAGAAATAGGTGCGTTACTTAAATTAAAAGAAATTCGATTCAGTGCTTTTAAAAAACCGTTTCCAGATGCTCTGTGTAATTTAACTAAACTAGAAGTTTTAGAAGGTAGATTTGAGGGAGTTAAAAAGCCATACCCAAGGGAGTTTGGAAACCTTACTAATCTTAAACGATTAGATGTAACTCATGATACAGCGCCCAGTATACCTAGCTCATTTTCTAAATTAGAGCATTTAGTTACACTCAGCTTTAGAGATTCTGAAATGGAGACAATTCCCGAGGCTTTTAATAGTTTTACAAATGTTACGATACTCGATTTATGGGGTAATTGTATTGATGAAATTGAACCCGAATTTTTAGCAAGACTAACCCAATGCAATGCAAGAAATTTATACCTTCAAGGTAATATGGTTAGTTATTCAGCATCCAAAATTAAAAAATACAAATCTTTACTTCCTTATGCATACATTTCAAAGTAATGAAACCCTACTTTAAAAATTGGGTAAAAATGAATTTATAGGTAACCGATTAGTCAAGTTATTTGGGAAAACAGAAACGTTAAATAAGCATGGCAATACTTTAGGAAGATATAAATCAATAATGTAATGAATTTAGAAATTGAAGTACCTGTATTTATAACACCACTAATGAAAAAATGGTTATTGCAATATAAATTTGACAAATTAAAAGATATTACAACTTTAGGATTATTTAGTTGGAAATTTATGCCTAATAGGCGTAATCCTGAAAAACCAAGAAGAATCCCCAGACTCGGAGAAACATGCAAGCTCATAGAATCAGGCTTTAAAAGAAGTATCTATTTCTTTGAAATTGATGCTACAACTTTGCACGTTTTTGAATCATCAGGTTTTAGTCTTGCAGGGCAAAGTATCGCAAAGGAGTACATATTAACTGATAATCAATTTGAAGAAAAACGAATTTTATTAAAAATGATTCGATAGTTAATAGCTTTGAGACAAAAATATTTAACCTCATTTTACTCATTCAGAATTAAAAAACAAAATTCAAAATATTAAATAGCTAAGGGTTTTCTTATGGCGTACTTGAAAGATTAAGGAAATTTACTTATACTTAGATTCAATATACCAAACAAATGACAAGAAAAGCAGAATTTTCAATCAATGGGCTAAGCGTAATGGCAGAGCTCAAAAAAGTAGACCGAAAAAAGATCTATGGCTGGTCTACCATAGAGGTGTTTGACCAAAACGGTAGTAAGTGTAAGCTAGCAGGTTTGGCTGAAGGACAGTATGTGATGCCTTCGGGATCTTCCGCATTGGTTTCCTTGAATGCAAAAGGTGAAGCGGTTTCAAAAAGCACATTGGTGGGTGTAGATAGCGACGGCAAAAAAGTAGAAAAAGTTCCTTCTATTTATGATGAAAAAGTTATGCTCCGAGAAGCTACCATTGATGAATATTTGTCTATGGCTGTAAAATCAGTTTATCAGCTGCAGATTGACGAAAATAAGGAAGCCTTGCTCAATGAGCTTAACAACGGCAAGGTATACTACTTTGTATTTAACTACAGAGCGGATTATGAGGGCGATGATGCTTTTTTAATTAGTAATGGAACGGACGCATTTGCCGTTACAGGTATGAGTGCTGACCTCGAGTTTATTGGGCTCGAAGATAACGAACAGGAATTAGTTCCTCAAGAGGACGAAGCAGTTGAAGACGATATGGATTTTGCAATGTTTTAATTAAACAAATATGATTAGATATATAAAATTAGCCAACGATAAAAAAAGAGATGCAGAGATCACCTTTAGATCTCTCAACCCAAAGCCATCAGTTACTATGGTAATGGAATCTGGAGATAAGGTGATTACTAAACGAGTGGTAAAAGGCACTTCCCAGACCAGCACAAAAACCCTTCTTGCCAAGTATAATGAAAAACCCAAAGAGGGTGTAGATTTTCAGATGCAACTGGCGTCAAAATTAGCAGAAGACCTTATTGCCAAAGATCCAGAATCTGATTTGGAACTTACTGGTAAATTCATTGAAGATGTATCTAGAGTGTATATAAACGAAGATGAAAAGCCAGTGTTTAGTGTTAAAAAAACTGAAAAGATTTTTTCTCCCACTGCCGAGCTCAAAGAAGAGCGAGAACCCAAGTACAACGATAGTAATATCACAGGCGAAAGTATTGTTAACTGGACGGGTAAGCTCATGCCTAAGGCTAAGATTTACAACAAGTTGGTTTTTCATAAAAAATACCAATTAAAACACATAAACGGGCTTACGTATGATTTTCTGTTTGACATGGCCAAACAACTCGCCGATAAAGACGCTATGATGATGATGGGCGGTGGAGTTTCCGGTAAAGAGCCACTTGTTATGAATGATGGTGGAAAGCCCTACAGAGCCTTTTTAGAGGGTAGAATAAAAGGAGATAAATACTGTTTAATCCTTCACCTTACGGACCAAGAGTTAAAACCCTTACCAACAGAATAATTTTTTATTGAAATGAAAGAAACCGCACAAAAATACAAACGCCAAACAGCATCTAGGTATCTGCCTGTTGGAGCCCAGGAGATTACCTCAAAGATCATGGAGGCAGAATGTTATGGTGTTTCTACCAAACACGACGGCCACTTTTATCTTCTAAGTTTTGATGGTAAAAATGCAACACTTACAAACCATGGAGGTACTGTTATTGATGATTTACCGCTACTAAAAGAGGCCTCAGCGCTACTTAAAGGTACTTGTAAAGATATTGTGTTAGCAGGAGAATTATATCTGCACAAAGAAGGCGGGCGTACCCGATCTTTTGATATGACAGCAGCCTTAGATGAAGCATCTGCAGGTATTTACTTTGCAGCATTTGATTTGCTTAGCCTAGACGGAGAACAGGTCTCTCAGGATATCAAGGCGCTTGATCAAAAGCTTAACGCTGTGTTGTCTTCAGGGAAATCTATACATTCGGTAAAAAACAGCTTTGTAGAAAGCAGAAAAGACATTGCTGTACTCTATAAAGAAATTGTAGAAGACGGCGGCCAAGAAGGAATTGTAGTGCGTTCTCACAACGGCCCAACCTATAAGATAAAACCACTAATTACCCTGGATGCTGTAATTTTAGGATTTGCAGAAGGCCAAGGAAGCAGAGCCGGAATGCTGAAAGAAGTGCTTGTAGGCTTGTGTGTAGCAAAAGATGAGTACATACTTTTAACCAAATTAGGGAATGGCTACAGCGAAGATGAGCGTATAAAACTACTCAAGGAACTAGAAAAGAAAAAAGTAGATTCTGGTTATATAGAGGTATCTGGATCTAACGTTGCTTTTACTATGGTAGTACCCAATCAGGTGGTAGAGTTTAGTTGTTTGGATGTGTTTGGAGAAAACTCAAAAGGGGCCATTTCTAAAATGTGTTTGAGCTATAAAGACGGCACCTATACAGCCATGGGTAAACAGCCAATGGCCAGTGTAATTTCTCCGGTATATGTTAAGATGCGTACAGACAAAAAACCAAATACAGATGATGCGGGCTTGTCTCAAATCACGAAGATTATTTCTTTGGACAAAAATGCTGCTGAAAAAGTAGATTTGAAGAAAAGCGAGATTCTTTCCAGAGAAGTGTATGTAAAACAAAGCAAAGGCACCAAGATGGTACGCAAGTTCATGGTTTGGAAAACCAATAAGGAAGCAACTGGAGAGTATCCAGCCTATGTATATCATTATACAGACTTTAGCGCTGGTAGGGCAGAAATGCTTAAAAAAGAGATTAAAGTGTCAGATTCTAAAAAACAGATTGAAGAGATTTTTGCTGCAGAGGTATTAGAGAATGTAAAGAAGGGTTGGGAGAAGGTTTGATATTGAAAGTAAAAGAGATTTCTTAGAATATTGAATTACAAAATACGGACTTTAAAAAAAGGTTTTTTAAAATATGGAAAAAGAGGAGTTT
>Ga0206129_10005396_pt1 | contig 13483 bp, 10 predicted proteins | sample Helgoland_Spring_8_FD_148616 | JGI IMG/M metagenome (GOLD analysis project Ga0206129, IMG submission 148616) | Pelagic subsurface seawater microbial communities from Kabeltonne, Helgoland, North Sea - Helgoland_Spring_Bloom_20160502_2 | ecosystem: Environmental > Aquatic > Marine > Epipelagic ...
TTTTGACAATGACGGCAACAAGCTAGAAACACTGCTAGGCAGCCTCTTAAAGCAACGCGAACAGTGGATTGGCGATATCGTTGGGGTTGCAAGTGACCCGCAGCAGGCCTTACAGCATCTAACTGATAATCTCTTGGAACTCGTCAGCGAATCAATAGCCGAAGCCACACATTTGCTACAGCCCTATTCTGCGCAGCTACTACCCTTACTAGACTATGCGACAAAGAACCTTGCAGACGAGGACAGTGACTCTCAGTTACTGCTATGTGCTGGCCTCGATGATTTGCCCCCTGGCGAACCGTACAATCTCAATGTCTGGATTGGCCTCAGTGAATTGCTTCTAACCAAGAGCATGGACAAAGCAGCTTTTCGCAAGACCGTCAATAAGAATGCCGGCTTTCCAGCCGCATCCGGCAACAAAGAACAGAAACTGTTACGCAGCGATAACAAGAAAGCCATGGAGAGCTTGCTAAAATCGTTGACCAAAGCAGACGGACTCTTATCGTCACTAGACTACTTGCGTAGGCTTCCCCTGCCAAACGACGACAGTAATTCCTGGGACTTCCTGCACACCCTCACCGCGGTGTTGCCTACTCTGATGGCGCAGCTCGAACTGGCGTTCACACAGAAGAACAAGGTTGATTATCCGCAGGTTAGCCTGGCTGCAATTCGCGCACTGGGTAGCGAAGACAATCCAACCGATCTAGCCCTTAGTCTCGACTACCAGATCAAGCATATTCTCGTAGATGAATTTCAAGACACATCGTCGTCGCAGATGGACTTGCTTAAAAGACTGACCGCCGGTTGGGAGCCTGACGACGGCAGGACTCTGTTTGTAGTCGGCGATGCAATGCAGTCCTGTTACGGATTTCGCAATGCCAATGTGGGCCTATTCATTCGACTGCGGGAGACTGGCCTTGGGCACATTGCAATGCTGCCGATTGACCTCGTCGCGAATTTCAGATCGGACACCGGTGTAGTCGACTGGGTTAACGCTACCTTCGCCGGAGCCTTCCCTGCCCATAACGACATCTCTAGAGGTGCAGTTAGCTATTCCCATTCTCAAGCCGTTCACTCAAGGGATGTGACGCCCGCGGTGACTAGCCGAATCTATCAATACAGCGATCAAAGCAAGACCGGAGCAGCGATAGAAGAAGGCGCATATATAGCTGAAGAGATCTCGGATTTGAGAAAGCAGTTTCCCAAGCGCAAGATAGCGATACTCGTTCGCAGCCGAGGCCATCTTGAATATATTTTGCCCGCTCTTCGCGAAGCAGAAATACCCTGGCTCGCTAATGAAATAGACAGACTCGACAGTCTGCCCGTAATTACCGACCTAAGGAGTCTAACAAGCGCTATATGCAATCAGGCGGACAGGCTATCCTGGCTGGCAATACTGCGCGCACCTTGGTGCGGCATCTCTCTGGAAGACCTTCATCTTGTCGCAAGCTGGAAAATCAATATTAGCGTCTATGAAAGTCTGAGCCAGCTATGCTCAGACCCGCAAGCGCCTAAACTTAGCGCAGACGGACAGGCAAGAATACACAGCATCACCGCCGTATTGAGGAACGCCTTAGCAGCAAAACAACATGGCAGGATTAGCCGCGTAATACGCAGCACATTTATCGACCTAGGCGCAGAGTTGCTAATTAGAACTGACGCAGAACTGGACAGCGTCGAGAGATTTTTCGAAATCCTGCAGTCCTGCGAAGTCGCTGGCGGCCTGGATAACTTTGGCGACTTTGAAGCCAGAATTGCAAACAGCTTCGTATCGTCGGCTGCGGATACCCAGGCTAACCCTGTGCAGATAATGACTATTCACAAATCGAAAGGACTGGAATTCGACCATGTCTTTCTACCCGGTCTCGCTCGTACGAGTCGCGCAGATGACAAGGCACTACTATTGTGGCATCAGCGGCTGAATAAGTACGGTCAGAATAGAATATTTCTGGCTACACTTTCTGCAACAGGTAGCGAAGACAACAATCTCTATAATTTACTTAAGTTTGAGAAGGCAGAAAAATCTCGACTAGAGAGCACCCGACTCCTCTATATCGGCGTTACCCGCGCAATGAAATCCGTCTACCTCTCTGCCGCATTAGCTGACAAGGACGGCATGATTACAGCGCCTGGCTCACGGACTCTGCTAGCGACTATCTGGGCACAGATGACGGAATCTGCCATCTATGCAAGTGGTGACAATGCAATCGATTATATTACTGTGAACTCTATGCGCCCGCTTATCGATCAGCAAGACCCTCTGCAATCATCGCACCGACTCCAGCGCCTAACTGACGATTTCTTTGTAAATTCCCATCAGAGTCTGACAACCGCAGATACCACCCTCGATGCTGAAGACGCAGACGAAGTTGCTGCAACTGTGCTTGTCAGTGAAAATGCACTGCAGATAGAGATAGGCAATCTGGTACACGAGTCGTTGCAAAACCTTGTGTCAAACAAGTCATTACTAGAGGATGAAAATCTAACTCAACTAAGACTGCACTGGCGACGGCGGCTAGAGCTATTCTCATTTAATCCTACAGATACACAAGCGGCACTCGATAAAATTGAGACTTCTCTTCTACAGACGCATAACAATTCTGAATTGAGCTGGATATTCGATAGCACTTTAGAGCAAAGCGCTGCCGAACTCGCGATGCAGAGTTACGCGAAGGGCTATGTGCAAACTCACGTTGTGGATCGTACATTTATCGATAAGAAAGGCGTTCGCTGGATCATCGATTACAAATCTTCCGAACCTCCCCCAAACCAGACCGCGGAAGACTTTATCGACGAGCAGCTAGAGCTCTACTCGGGGCAGTTAAATAGGTATAGAAGTCTGTTTAGTGAAGAGCAGAACGAGGGGGTTAAAACTGCCTTGTTATTCACGAGCATTCAGAGGCTAGTAGAGTGCGCTACGCTATCTACAAAATGAGCTACATATCCTGTTCGGCTATAGCGAAAATGCCCGGCGCATTGCGCAGATAACCCTTATAGTCCATGCCGTAACCAAACAGATAGTAATCCGCAACTTCCAAGCCAACGAAGTCCGCCACGACGTCTGGCTCTTTTCTAGTATGTAACTTATTTAGCAAAACAGCTGTGTACACCGACTCGCAGCCCTGTTGCAGACAGTATTCGACGATCAATTTCAATGTCGTACCCACATCCATAATATCATCGACCAGCAGAACATGGCGACCTCGTAAAGATTCGCTGGGATAGACTTTCCACTGGAGATCCTTACCGCTTGTTCCACCGCGATAACGCGTGGCATGCAGATAGTCCATTTGCAGCGGAAAATCTAATCGAGTAGCCAGCTTACCGCTAGTTATGAGCCCGCCATGCATGATGCAGATCAATAGCGGATTCTTGCTCGAAAGCTCTGCGCTAATCGAAGCCGCCATGCTATCCAGAGCAGACTCGACTTCACCCTCGTCGTGTAAACAAGTCGAGCGCCCTACTATCTCTTCTGTCAGCTCTGGAGTCATTAGCTTAGGGTTCTGCTTGGACAGCATTGTTGCCCATTAGTCCATCCAGACCATCCAGAGTACGCGTTGGAAAAGCGAAGTCAGCACCATGAGAGTGAACGATCTCAACGATTTTCAACAAGACATCCTGTTTAATTTCATGAAAGTCCACCCAGTTCGTTGTCTTGGTAAAGGTGTAGATGAAAAAATCCAGAGATGAAGCCCCGTAGCTCAGGAAATTCACTATCAGGGTCTGGCTGGTATCAATTTCATCATGAGATTGCAACATAGCCTTAACGTCTTTCACTATAGCGCCCATCTTTTCAGAGTCCTTATAACGAATCCCAATTGTTTCCTTAATGCGCCTATTAGACATGCGTGAAGGATTTTCCAGAGAGAGCGTATTAAACACAGAATTTGGCACGTACAAAGGCCGCTTATCGAACGTCCTCACAACCGTCAGTCGCCAGCCTATCTTCTCTACCGTGCCTTCTATTTCTCGATCCGGCGATCTTATCCAGTCACCCAGCGCAAAAGGCCTGTCCAGATAGATCATCAATCCGCCGAAGAAATTCGCCAGCAAGTCTTTGGCCGCGAAACCTATCGCGATACCACCTACTCCGCCAAATGCCAGCAAAGCGGTAACCTCTATGCCCAGGGTTGGCATGCCAATGAGTATTGCTGAAATCAGTGTCGCCAGTCGCAGCAATTTTCCCAGCGCTTGAATCGTTGTAGGATCTAAAGTCGTACCAAGCTCATCTGCCTCGTCCTGCTGGCTCTGCAATAATCGCTCTTCGGCACGATTGATAAAACGAATCAGAAATAGAGCGATCAGCACGATGAAAGTTAGCTGTCTGAATATGTCGAGATTCGTCGCAGAGAACAGCTCCGTATCGACATAGCCGTCACTAATTTCAACAGCCCATAACAGCCCCATTATCAGAATGAAATAACTAAGAGGTAAGCGTGCGGCATCGAACAGGGCATCGTCCCATGCGTTACTAGTCTTTTCAAAATGGCTGCCAACAATTTTAAGAAAGCGCATCGCAATATAGCGGGCAAGCAAGGTGATCGTGACAACGGCAAATAACTCTCCCGCCCAACCCAAGTCTGTTAAATATTCAAACGGCGTGATTCTTTCTAGCACTTTCTGGCATCTCCAATTAATTCAGGACGCGCCCGAGGTGGCGCGTAATAAAACCTAGTAGCTCGAGAGCTCGCTCACAAGCTCTTTCGCCTCAAGCCATTTATCACTCTCATATAAGTGGGCATGATTGTGGGCATTCTTAGCCAGCATGCAGCCTATCCTGTCACTACCCGGCTGCTGCTTCTTGTCTAGATAGGCAACTAAATCTGAGGCTTGTCGCGGCTCATTGCAGACCAACACCATATCGCAGCCCGCCGCCAATGCCAGATCGGCGCGCTGAGCCACAGAGCCGGCGCTGTGCGCCGCGCTCATCGTTAGATCGTCGCTGAACACTACCCCATCAAAACCTAACTCCTTACGCAACAGTTCCTGAATCCAGACCCGAGAAAAACCCGCACAGTGCTGATCGATTTTTGGATAGACGATATGAGCCGGCATGATGGCATCGAGACTATTGATGCAGTGAGCAAAAGGCTCCAGGTCGTGCCGCCTTATCTCGTCTAAATTACGCTCGTCCCTAGGCAACTCTGTATGAGAATCCGCCATCACCATACCGTGACCAGGAAAGTGTTTGCCCGTAGCCGCCATGCCGGCCTCATGCATGCCTTCAATATACGCCATACCGAGCTCGCTTACCTTGCTTCCGTCTGCCGCGAAAGCCCGATCTTTGATAACAGGGCTATTAGCATCGAACAAGTCCAAGACCGGTGCGAAGCTGATGTCAATTCCATACTGCATAAGCTCCGCTGCCATGGCCCAGGCGCAGAGCTTTGCGGCGGCAAGCCCACGCTCCGGATCTCTTTCATATTTCAGGCCCACTGCGCGCAGCGGTGGCAGGGCCAGAAAATGTTCGCGAAAGCGCTGGACACGACCTCCCTCTTGATCGACCGCTACCAGCAATTGATCGTTACACTGCTTTATTGACGCGACAAGATCTGTGAGCTGCTGCGGTGATGCGTAATTTCGGCTGAATAGTATTACACCTCCAACCTGCTGATGCTGAAAAATTTCTCGTTCCTGGGCATCTATACTGAGGCCTTTGAGGTCTAGCATGATGACGCCAGTGTCAATATTTGTATGCTGCATTTTTCTTACTCGGTTTCTGAGCGGCAATTATCACAAATATGTTCCAAGCTAGCAAAATCGCTTTCTCAAGCGAGTCAATCGCTTAACAATTTCTGTTAACTTGAAGGATAAGGGTCTCGTATTCTAATCGATAAATATCGCTTTCAATTCGCAATGAAAAGTCACTATAGTTGAGTTTTAACGGAAGCCACAATTCAATCTTTAGCACTACAAGGAGTTCTTTCATTTAAATCTGCATGACCCTGGAGACAAGGTAATGAATAAAATTCTGCCCGAAGTTTCTGTATGGTACCAAGAGCTAGCAAGTGAAGCCCTCTTTGAAGTCGTCGCAGTCGATGAGGATAGCAGCACTATAGAGATCCAGATGCTCGATGGCGAGCTAGGCGAGTACGATTTTAGCACTTGGCGACACCTCATAATCGGCCAGGCCGAGGCGCCAGAAGACTGGCGTACACCCTACGAACTCAATAGCGAAGACCGGCTCTACTCCGACCAGGTGTTTATCCCCGAGAATTTCTCTGGCGCCCTGCTCCATATCGAGCCGGATCCGATAGACCTTGGTGACGATTTTCAGATCTTATACGGTGCGGGAAGTCGCTAAACTAGTAGCATCCCATCACTAAAGTTTTATTGTCTTTGACGGATAACTGTATATAATTACAGTAATTACCACCGCAAAGGACATTAATATGCTTAAGCTTACCTCTCGGCAAGAAGAAATCCTCGCCTATGTTAAGGAGTACATGCAAGAGACTGGTTACCCACCTACTCGCTCCGAAATAGCCAGCAAGATGGGCTTCAAATCACCCAATGCCGCAGAAGAACATCTGCGGGCACTGGCCCGGAAAGGAGCAATCGAGGTCCTTCCCGGGACATCCAGAGGCATCAAACTTCCTATTAACGAGCAGCTTGGCCTCCCTATCATAGGCCAGGTAGCAGCGGGCAGCCCGATTCTTGCGCAGGAATCTATCGCCGACTATTGCGACATCCCAGCCGACATGTTTTCGCCCAATGCCGACTACTTGCTGACAGTTAAGGGCACCAGCATGATCGATATAGGCATCTTCGAAGACGACCTACTGGTAGTGCATAAAACCAATAGCGCCAACAATGGCGATATAGTCGTTGCAAGAATAGATGATGAAGTGACGGTAAAACGACTAGAGAAGGGCCGCAGCAAATACAAACTGAGCCTAATGCCCGAGAATCCAGACTATGAACCTATCGAAGTGGACTTGAGAAGTGGTGATTTCGCTATCGAGGGAATCAGCGTTGGCGTAATTCGTCGCAATATTTAATTAGTCTATACGGCTAATCCTGCTGTGACAGCACTGGGGCTGTCACACAGAACCACTAATCCTTCTTCGCGGCCTTCTTTTTTACTTTTTTCTTGGCCGCTTTCTTCTTGGCTACCTTTTTCTTGGCGACTTTCGCTTTTTTCTCCGGCTTGCTGACAACCCACCTATCCCCTTCATAGAAAGCCTTCCAACCCGTCGCCTTCTTGTCGACTTCGGTTTGAACATATTGCTCTTTCGTTTTGCGGCTAAAACGAACCAGAGTCTTATTGCCCTCGTCGTCTTCAACTGGCGCCTTCAATAGAAACTCGTATTTCGGATCGATCTCGCTCTTGTGTGGTAACAGCTCTTCAATATAAGGCGCTCTGGTTTCACGATTGCGGGGAAACTTACTCGCCGCCAGGAACATTCCCGACGCACCGTCGCGCAACACATAGTGATCTTCGACTGTTTCGCAGGCAAGCTCGGGCATTTGCACCGGATCCATCTTCGGCGGTGCCGCTTCGCCATTGCGCAGGAGCTTGCGCGTATTCTTGCAGTCTTCACTGCTACAACCAAAATACTTGCCGAATCGGCCGGTCTTCAATTGCATATCATGACCACATTTATCACATTCGATAATTGGCCCATCATAGCCGCGAATCTTAAATTCGCCGTTCTCTACCTCGTAACCCTGGCAGTCTGGATTATTCCCGCAGACATGCAACTTGCGCTTCTCATCGATGAGATAAGGCTCCATCGCTGTATTACATAGCGAACACCTATGCTTCTTGCGCAATAGGATGTTTTCCTGCGCCTCCGCCTCTTCCGCCGTGTCGGTGCGAATCGCATCATCGCCGGGGGTCAGATTGATCGTGGACTTGCAACGCTCCTTAGGTGGAAGCGCATAACCGGAACACCCGAGGAATACACCCGTCGACGCAGTACGGATCTGCATATGTCGGCCACACTTAGGACATTCGATATTTGTGTCGGTAGGATTATTAGTGCGCATACCGCCATCTTCGGCCTCAGCCGTAGCCAGCTGACTGGTAAAGCCTTCGTAGAATTCATTTAACAGCTTCTTCCAATTCTTTTCGCCGCCGGCAACTTCATCGAGAGACTCTTCCATCTTTGCGGTGAAATCATAATCCATCAGTTCAGCGAAGCTCTCCTGCAAACGCTCGGCGACAATATCGCCCATCTTCAGGGCATAAAAGCGCTTGCTCTCGGTTCGAACATAGCCACGATCTTGAATCGTCGAGATGATAGAAGCATAGGTAGAAGGACGGCCAATGCCGCGCTTCTCTAGCTCTTTCACTAAGCTGGCTTCGGTGAAGCGAGCTGGCGGCTTGGTGAAATTCTGGAAGGGCTCCAGTAATTCGAGATCGAGCGAATCGCCCTCCTCCACAGCTGGCAATACAACATCTTCATCTTTCGATGGCATCACCCTGAGATAACCATCGAATTGCATGATTCGTCCCTTGGTACGTAGCTCGAACTCCGCGGCAGAGACTGTGATCGAAGAGCTAAGATAGCGAGCCGGCTGCATCTGACAGGCAACAAAGTATTGCCAGATTAGGGTATACAAACGCACCGCGTCGGGCTCCATGCCCATCAATTTCTCTGCCACCATCTTTACTTCTGTAGGCCGTATCGCCTCGTGGGCTTCCTGAGCGCCCTCTTTGGAACTATAGAACATCGGCTTTTCGGTTAAATACTTGTCGCCGAAACTCTTATCGATGTAATTTCGGCACATTGCTATGGAATCATTACTCAGATGGGTCGAGTCGGTACGCATATAGGTTATATAGCCCGCTTCGTAGAGCCGCTGCGCCATCATCATCGTCTTCTTGACACCGAAGCCTAGCCTGGTGCTCGCGGCCTGCTGCAAGGTCGAGGTGATCAGTGGTGGCTTCGGCTTTGAAGAAGTTGGCCGGTCCTCGCGCTTGAGCACCTTGTAGTCGGCAGACTCAAGCGTCGCTAGTGCCGTATCGGTATCGGCTTTATTGTTGGGCCTAAAATTACTGCCGCTTTGTCTTACTATTTGGCAGCGTAGCTTTTCTTTCTTCTTGGTATCTAGCTTTGCGTAGACTTCCCAGAATTCCTCAGGAATGAACGCGCGAATCTCCTGCTCTCGCTCTACAACGAGACGCACAGCTACCGATTGCACACGACCCGCCGACAGGCCTCGCGCCACCTTGGCCCAAAGCAATGGCGAAACCATGAAGCCAACAACCCGGTCTAAGAATCGTCGCGCCTGCTGAGCTTCGACATAACGCATATCGAGTTCGCCGGGCTCCTGAAAGGCATCAGTGATCGCTTTCTTTGTGATTTCATTGAAAACAACGCGTTTATAACGATCGGGGTCGCCACCTATAGCTTCCTGTAAGTGCCAGGCAATAGCCTCCCCTTCTCTATCAAGGTCAGTCGCAAGATAGATGTGATCGGCGTTCTTAGCCAGCTTCTTCAGCTCGGCAACGACTTTTTCCTTGCCCGGTAGAATCTCATACTGGGCCGCCCAATCCTGCTCTGGATCTATACCCATTCGCTTCACAAGTTGTTGTTTGGCCTTCTTTTTCTTGAAGATGACTTTTTCTTCAGGGGCCATCTTGCGAGTCAATGCCGCTGCTGCGGCACGGGCCTTGGTGTCTATAGCCTTACCACTACCACTGGTGGGTAGATCTCGTATGTGTCCGACGCTGGACTTAACAATGTACTCGTTACCCAAGTACTTATTGATAGTTTTTGCCTTAGCGGGAGACTCGACTATTACTAAAGATTTAGACATTGGCTATAAGTTTTCTCTGATTTTTGCGATTGTGGCTACTCGAACTGCGCACATATATAAGGATAAGTTGGAGATGGGTCAAGTTTTCTCTTAAAAAAATATTTGCCAGGGACATCGAATACTGGGGCTCTCACCAAGCAAGTTAGCAATATCTAAGGGAAATGTAGCAATTGCCAGAGGGAATATTAGCGTGAAATTAATTATTACCAAAGTTGAGTTATTTGCACGGAATCACAAAAGGCCTAGAGTCAAATCAGGCCATCCGGGATAATTTTCAAGGCGTTTTGATTAATGAACAGAGCCTGCAAAGCGATCTTTCCATCACAATGCAGACTATAGATTCGGAGATTAAATTGTTAGACATGACGCTTCGTTAGAAGCCTGGAGACTAGACTCTGACCTCGTGGCACCAGCCTCGCTTGTCATCGAGCTCACCCTTCTGTATTCCTACCAGAAGATCGTAAACTTTCTGCATAGTAGGGCCCACTTCCGACCCTGCATCGCCAACCTCATTCCATTGCCCGTCAAACCATATCTTCCCGATCGGGGAAAGTACGGCCGCGGTGCCACAGGCTCCCGCCTCCTGAAAGGTGGCAAATTCTGCGCGCAGGTCTATAGGCCTTTCTTCGGTACTCATACCTAACTCTTCAGCGGCCAGGGTCATTATCGATCGACGCGTAATACTCGGTAATATGGCATCCGACTTGGGCGTGAGTAAGACGCCATCCTTTGTCGATATGAGAATATTCGCAGAACCCGCCTCATCGATGTAGCGGCTCTCTCTCGCATCAAGATAAAGAGCCTCGTTCGCCCCAATCTCCTGTGCAAGCTTAGTTGCAAGCAAACCGCCCGCATAGTTCGCCCCTACTTTATAGCTACCGGTACCCTTAGGCGCCGCTCGGTCAACGTCCGACACCGCCAGGCTTATTACCGACAGGCCAGCCCGCTTGTAGTAAGGCCCAACTGGAGAAACAAAAACACGAAACTCAAATTCCTTAGCAGGCTTTAAGCCCAGGTTTTCGCCTACGCCAATCAACATAGGCCGAATATAAAGTGATGCTCCCGAGCCGTAAGGGGGGATCCAGGCATAATTTGCCCTAACCGCCTCTTCAACGCCGCGCATGAATAGCTCGGTCGGCACGGCGGGCATTAGCAACCTGGCAGCGGCTTGATGCATCCGCTCGCAATTCAAATCGGGACGGAATAACAATACGCGTCCGTCGGGTGCGGTCTGTGCTTTCATCCCTTCAAAGCACTGCTGCGCATAGTGCAAAGACGGCGCACCCTCGTGCACAGCAATCATTTCGCTGCTAACTAGCTCGCCTTCGTTCCAACTACCCTCAGACCAATTTGCGCTAAAGCGCGAATCAGTGCGCTGGTATTGAAACCCGAGATTGGCCCAATCGAGTGCTTTCTTTTCCATCTGCATGTTAACTTTTACGTCCACTATGAAACCTGTGTAATGAGGGCGCCTATTATCGAGCAAAAATGTCGAAATATCTATGCTGGCCGGCTCTGACAGCACGGCGATAACTGGCTCTGAGCACCCACTTGAGATAGACTCTGTTCGCTTTCAATCTGTCGTACGGGGAAGTACAAGCCAGCTAAAAACTGGCAAAATACAGGTAAACAATGAATCTCATCGATATCGGTGCCAATCTTAGCCATGAATCCTTCAGCCATGACCTAGACGCTGTCATCGCCACTGCAATCGAGGCCGGGGTTTCCCATATCATTGTTACGGGCACAGATACGACATCAAACGAGGCTGCACTGGCGCTGAGTAAGAGCAGGCCAGCTATTTTAAGCTGCACCGCGGGCTATCATCCTCATGTCGCCGAGAGTTTCGACGATCAGGCGCTGCTCTCGGTGCGCTCACTCGCCCAGGATGACAAAGTTGTCGCCATAGGCGAGACCGGACTGGATTTCAATCGCAATTTTTCTAGCAAGGAATCACAGCTAAAGGCCTTCGAGCAGCACTTGATTCTCGCCGCAGAGCTGGGAAAACCCCTGTTTCTGCACCAACGTGACGCCCACCCCGAATTTTTAACGCTTCTGCGCCGTTACCGTGAGCAGATAGCTGGTGGCGTAGTCCATTGTTTCACCGATAGCAGGCAGGCACTGGAAGATTATCTTGCTATGGACATGTATATCGGTATAACCGGATGGCTATGTGATGAAAGACGCGGCATGGATCTGCAGGCAATGGTGGGACTAATTCCCCCCGACAGGCTACTGATTGAGACCGATGCTCCCTATCTGCTACCAAGGACACTGAGCCCGAAACCGAAAACCCGCAGAAACGAGCCAAGACACCTGGTAGAGATACTGAAAATACTGGCAAGTTGCTGTGATCGGCCACAAGAGCAAGTCGCGATTGAGACTAGCGACAACGCCCGGCGACTATTCAGCTTATAGGTCACGCCACTGCTTAAAACACGGCCCTAGTTGCCAGCAGTTCCTCAGAATTGATAATAGATTCATACACCTATTCGCCATTTCGACTGATTTTGCTGTATTTTAGCTGTAAAATAATCGCCGTTTAGCGATATGATCGATACCCGTCCTGCTTCGGCAGGGTAATTGACTACTATATAAAGAAGAAAGACACCGGTCAGGCATTGAATAAAAGAGCATTTTTACAAGGCTTCTTTACGCGAGCACAGTTGCTTTTGGCGGCCATTTCATGTGGCAGCGAATTAATCAGAGCAGCCCGCTTCTGGCCAGCCCTCCTAGCGTAGACTCGGGCACAGCTAAGCCTCTAGTAAACGAAATTAGCGAGTCCTTCAAATTCATGGCTATCGAGCTTGAGTCCGTCAAACCAAAAGAGGGTATACCGACACCGGCCCCTGTCATCACGCCCGACAAAGACCCCAATATACCCTATAAAGTAGCCGAGCTAGACGAATTCGAAGTGGAGAGTTACCTGCGAAAGATTAGAAATTTCGATGCTATTTTCGCCAGTGATATCTATCTAGATGCTCGCTATGAAGCTCTGTTGCTTCGCACCACACAGCATCTATCTCGCGTAGAAACACACATCGGCCATGGTAATTTTAACCTCATGAGCTTCGACGAGATGCTACGGTATGGGCGAAGCTTCGCAGAGATAGGCAAAATTTGAGGCAGACGAACTAAATTTCCGCGAAGAAGTCTTCTTTGCCAACCCAAATCGCTATGGCTTTTCCGGCAAAAAGATAAGCGCAGAAATCTCCGATTTTATTCCACGCAATGACGTTGCCAAGATTCCTAACACTGCTCATTTTCTGTTGCGGGGAAAATCTGAAGCACTCTACCATCAAATCAAGAAGGACGTTGGCGACGAAGTCGTTCTAACTTCAGGCGTACGCAGCATCGTAAAACAGATGCTCCTCTTTCTTGCGAAAGCTATTGAGGCGAACGGCAACCTTTCACGCGCTTCTCGTTCACTTGCGCCTCCGGGGCATTCCTATCACGGTATAGGGGATTTCGATATTGGTAAAATAGGTTTAGGCGCAAAATTTTACGGCAGATTTTTCGCAAACCGCCGAGTACAAGAAAATTGCCCGACTCGGCTATGTCGACATCCGCTATCCCACCGACAACCTCGTCGGTATCCGCTTTGAGCCTTGGCACATTAAAATAACGTAGTCAGTTCCTCAACACCAAAAGGCCAACCTATTTCTTTCCCGTTTGCCGCATTTTTTACTACAGGTATGCGAATCCCATACAGCTC
>Ga0206129_10005403_pt1 | contig 13472 bp, 13 predicted proteins | sample Helgoland_Spring_8_FD_148616 | JGI IMG/M metagenome (GOLD analysis project Ga0206129, IMG submission 148616) | Pelagic subsurface seawater microbial communities from Kabeltonne, Helgoland, North Sea - Helgoland_Spring_Bloom_20160502_2 | ecosystem: Environmental > Aquatic > Marine > Epipelagic ...
TGGTGGCGTCGGTCTGTCCCGCAATCAATGCCGCAATACGGTTTGATGACCCGGGCACATAAGAGCGTTTGCCAAATTTCATATTCAGCCTGTCTTCAATCACGTTCGCAATCGATTCGGTGCCGCCGCCGCGCGAATGCAGCATGATTGGCTCGCCATTGAGATCTTCCAGCTTTGAATATTTCTTCGATGTAACCGGAAAAAATTTCAGCTTCGATAGCTGGTAAATGATCCGCACAGGCGCTTTCGATCTTTGCATGACCGAGTAGGGGGTGCCAAAACCAATATCCATCTGGCCGCTCAAAATCGCCTGAATAGCGAGCTCTTCATCGGAAAATGCTGTCCATTCATAGTCCAGCCCCATCGCTTTGGCCCGATCAAGCGCTACAAAAAAAGCGGCAAGCTCGTCAGATGGTGTTTCGGCAAGTGCGATTCTGACCTTGCCGGCATGTGCTGTGGTCATTGCTGATGCCATGAATAGCGCTGCCGAAACGAAAGTCAAAAATCCTTTGATAATTCGTGTCATTAGTTTCCTCCAATTTCACCTTATCCGGTGTTAAAATATCATACGAGAAATGGCCTTGCATGTGTCTGCATGATCCATTCCGGACAGCGACGATGAAACAGAATTCACGAACGGCGCCCCCACACTATGTGATCAATTTTTGATCAATCAATAATTGATCACATAGTGTGTTGCATTGGTCAAGCCTAAAACTATAGTTTTTTAGAGAGCCTATGATGTATTGTTGTGGCATATGATTAATGGCTTCTGATTTGTTTTGGTGTGGGCTAATACATATGGATGTGATCATTGCAGGATAGAAGGAAATGAACATGACGGTTGCTGATGGAGCGCTGACCCAATTGCGGGCCTGGCTGGCACAGAGCGATTTTTCGGAAGGTGGCCGGCTGCCGCCCGAGCGTGAACTGATTGAGATATTAGGCGTATCACGCGGCGAATTACGAAAGGCTCTGGCGGCCTTGGAAAATAATGGTGAGTTATGGCGGCATGTCGGCAAGGGCACCTTTATTGGCGCACGGCCGGTTGAAGAGCCATCAAGCATTGCGCTGGTTGCTGAAAAATCGAACCCTCTTGATGTCACGCGCGCGCGGATTTTGATCGAGCCGGTATTGTGCCGTGAAGCGGCGATTAATGCGACGGGTGTTCATATTGATGAATTGGCGCGCTGTTTGGCGGCGCAGCGCGAGGCCAAAACATGGCGGCAATATGAAAATGCTGATAACCGCTTTCACCGCATCATTGCCGAGGCGTCGGGGAATGTCGTGCTTTTGGCATTATTTGACCAGTTGAATGCCATCCGGCGTACCGTTGTTTGGGGACGGCTGCGTGACGAATCCGCATCACCGCCTCCAGATCACCACAGTTTTGACCAACATGATGATATCGCAACGGCAATCCGTGAGCGTGATCAGGATGCCGCGGCCAATGCCATGTGGCTGCATCTAAAACAGGTCGGCGATCGCCTGATCAACCATAATGCCGCACGACGCAACAGCGCGTAACTGTATCAGCCGGATATAACGGTGCTTATGGCACAGCTTTGCTATCTGTCGAATTGAAATATATATGAAAAATGGTGCACTCGACAGGATTCGAACCTGTGACCTCTGCCTTCGGAGGGCAGCGCTCTATCCACACTCGCTTCGCTCGTGGTTGGCTACTCCGTACGCCAACGCTGAGCAAACTAATTGAATACATTGCGATTCTAGCTGATTATGAATGCTTGTCAATTAGGGCTGGTGTAACTTGTTTAGGGCCTCTGACTGCCTTTTATTATGTTTATTGGAGTTGTAGTGGAGTTAACAGACTTGGCTCAATCATCAGTCATGAACCGCTGTGCATACTTTGTTTCGCAGCCCTTTACTAGAATCAGAGGAACAAAAATAAAAGATGCATACAGTATTGCTCCTAACGCACCAGACGCATTGCTGAAGTAATTAGACATCAGTTGGTCGGCTGCAAACTGGTACATAATCAGCTGAATAATGGCTGACAAAAAGTGTCCATACTTGGCAAATAATACCATCCTAACATTCCATCCATACGCAGTTTACAGAAACGGTATAGGATTCAATAGGATAGGTCTGCTTTTTCTTCTCTGGTGAGTAGGGGATGGTGCTGCCAGCGAGTGGCAGAAGCATCCGTCAGGCACCAATCCAAAATCCTGTGACGTAATATCAATATGTTAGGTATTAATGATAATCCGTCAATAGGCACAGATGGTGTACTGTCTGTACACCGAAGCTCTGATGGGAAGACAGCCAACAAGGCTCATAAGCCCCGGCCTTCACCAGTGCGCATAACCCACCTCAATCGCCTTAGGTTGACTCATGACAGGCTTAAGAGCTGTTGAGCATGCAAATGTGTATCTGGAAATTTGGTGGGCTGCATGAGTCTTTTAGTCACCCCCACCCAAAGAAAATGTCAGGAATTGTATTAATAAATAGACCCTGAGATATAGGTAGTAAAATCTATGGGTGGTTAATCAACCCAGCATTACCGAGGCAACGCTGTCAGTATCAAAGCATTGGTGAATATTAGTGAGTTGCTTTTTTGATTTTATCTTTAGTCCACTTTATCAAACATCACCTTCTTATTTTTCATAGTTTCTATTTGAGCCATCGTCATCCAGCACGAAATATAATAAGTGCCATTTAGTATGCGTTTGCCCAATTCTGATTTATTGATGACGTCAGGGTTTGGCTTTGGGCTTTTTACCCCATTACTATCAAGCATGCTGCCCACGACATTGGATTTGACTCCAAAGTTTGTGTTCTCTGGAATAGAGCCAAATTTATTCAAGGCATATTTCATGTCCAGTTTTGCAACTGCAACCCCTATAACATTTCCTTTGTTATCTAATATGGGACCCCCGCTATTACCGGTCTGAAGTGCGGCATCAATTTGAATCTCTGAAAAGTTATTACCTATTCCGGTCAAAGAGCTTACAATCCCCTTGGTAACTTTGATGGATGCACTCACGCTCATTCCAAAGGGAAAGCCGGCCACATAAATATCTTGAAGTAATTCAGGCCTGCTTTCGCTCAGCGGAAGTGTTTCTTTGGGTTTGAAATTCGCCTTTAACAAGGCAATATCATTCTGACTATCATATGTGACGATTCTAGCGGGTATTTGCGCTCCATCATTATGTATGTAGACCTTTTCACAACTATCAATTACGTGATTGTTGGTTACCACATAGCCGTCATTTGAGACTGCAAAACCACTGCCAGAGGAGGCTGAAACTAATTTGGTGTCAAAAGGGCTTGGTTTTTTGTTGGTTGTCTTGGGTTCGGCCACAGTATTCTCTTCAGCATTCACTCTCCTTCCATCCCTCCAAAAATCTTTGATTACGTTGCCAGTTGCACGAATGTAATTGCCCATCCCATTTCTTTTGTCGTTTTTGTACTCCCCAGAAAAGCTGTCGCCAGCCCATTTTGAATTGGGGCCAAATATGTAATGACCTAGGCCATCTTGAACACCATTTTTGTGTTGGCCAACAAAAACATCGCCAGAATAACCGCCTGCTTCTGAGTAAGCGTAAATGCCAATCCCATTAATTTTGTTGTCTTTGTATTCCCCGGCAAACCTGTCACCTTTTGAGAAAGCATATAACCCTTTTCCATGAAAAGCATCGTTGAGGAATTCTCCAACATAAACTGCGCCGCTGGGGAATAAAAATGCTCCCTTTCCAGAAGCTTCGTCCCTCAAGAATTCTCCAACATACCGCCCGCCAGCTTTGACTTTGAATTCGTCAAAACAGTTGTTTCGGGAGTTGCTCGTCAAACAAAAAGGTTTCAGATAATGATTTGATGTTGCCTGCTTTGAGGGTCTGGTGTTTCTTGCATATAGAAACTTGCCTTTAGCCCATTCACCCTCAACCACCGTACCATTTTTATAGGTGTACTTGCCATGGCCATGGTACTCTCCGACCAAAAATTCCCCCACATATTCATCACCCTTTGATGTTATCCAAACCCCTTGGCCAGTAGCGTCTCCGTTTATAAACTCACCAATATGCCGGTCACCATTGATAAGAGTGTAAACTCCCCATCCATGATATTTGTCATTCCGAAATTCACCGATATATTCACCACTCCCGTTTGATTTGTGAATGCCCCAGCCGTTCGCAGCCTCGCCATTACTTTCGCCAATGTATTTATCGCCATCTACATAGGTACGTGCGCCGTAACCAATTGGCTTTCCATTTTTAAACTGTCCAACATATCTTTCCCCGTTGGAGTGTTGGTATGTTCCAACTCCATGCCAACGAGTGTTTCGCAGGCTTCCAGTGTATGTGTCACCGGGAAACTTAGAACCTTGTCCAAAAGTGTATTTGCCAATGTGATAGTCGTTGTCAAGAAATTGACCAAAAAATTTGTCACCATTGGAGAGGTCATAGCTACTAACACAATTATGCCAGTAGTCGTCAGATGAGTTGCACTTTGGAAGAGCCGAAGAAAAGGCAGTGCTTTGCCAGCTGAGGACGCCCAATAAAAGTAGGGTTATTGATAAGATAACTTTGACCATAAAAAATTGTAATCACAATGAGGGTCAACTGTTAAGTAAAAAAGACCATCTCCTTGATTAGTGATTTATCTCAAACTCATCATTATCAATCATAGAATTATTGTAAGAAATCGTTTCTATAGCAAGCCTCTGTGTGGGATAATGTTAGAAAGCTTAGCGTTCCTAATAGGCACCGGGGACAGTAGAGGTGTATATAACAACATCTATTATTAACTCATTACAGGAGACCTTATGGATACTAAGAAGACTGAAGAAAAATTAAACTATTATTTTACATTTGATTATTTACCTTCATCCAACAAATCCAACTCAGCAATTGAAAAGCTATTTGATGAATTGTCTTTGGGTAAAGGAAAGACAAGAAATTTAACTGAAGAAAATTCTAATAAGAAATATCATTCTTTTTCCCTTTTTCTTTCAACACTTCTAGCTAAGACAAGGCTTGATGGTAGCAAACACTGTTATAGGTCTTTGATGCGTGGAAAGTTTACTGGTGAGCCGGTTAGCTACAGACACTTCCAAGACTTTAAAGCTGCTATGCTGAAGCATGGATATCTGCATCACGAAAAGGGTAGGTTCCATGAAGATGAGGATGCTCATTTCTTTCAAACAGAAGAAGAAATAAGACAGGGAAAGAAGGAGTATGTCTATTACTCAGCTTCTAAGTTCTTTGTGTCTGATAAGTTGGTTATGTTTTGCAATGACAATGGCATAGATGCAAAGACTGTTCTTAAGCATTTTACTCAACTCAACCCCAAAATATTCATAGAGGCTAGATACCCAACCAAAACTTTTAAAGGGAACAAGTTTTTGGGAAGAAAGGTTCGCAAAGCTGACCTTTACCAAATTGCTTAAGCCAATGTTCAGCAATCTGTGATGCATGAACTGAATGATTTTCTGTTTGCACAAAAGCTGTCAGGGGCTGTCTTTACTGGCTTAAAGCGTGTCTATAGTGACTACACTGATGATGGCTCTTACGACTTTAGCAAAGGGGGTAGACTCTATGCCTTTGGCGAAAATAATTACCAAAGGTTGAGTGAAGAGGAACGAGCCAAAATAAAGATGAACGGTGAGAAGACTTGTGAGATAGATATTCACGCAAGCTTCCTCACTATTCTTCATGGCATCACGAACAAACCAATGCCGAATAGGACTAATCTTTATGACATTACTGACCTGCCTGGGCTGGTAGTTAAATCTTGGATAAACAACTCAATCTCAATGGGCCATCCAATAGTTAGGTGGCCCAAGAAAACACTTGAGGATTTTGGCAAAGACTTGCCGGGTTACAAGTTTCCAACGGCACCAACAGTTGGGCGAGAAATCCTGGAATATCACCCCTTAATTGGCGATTTGAAGGCTGCTGGGCTGGATTGGCGAAGGCTTCATAACATAGAGGGTAACATAGTGCTGAACGCCGTCAGGAAGCTTCAGGAGCTGGGCATTCCAGCCTTGCCAGTACATGACAGTTTGATAGTTCCAAGACAGCACAAGCAGCAGTGTGTTGATTTGTTGTCTGAATGTTTCTTCCGGGAGGTTGGCATTATGCCAATATTGCGGTGAGATGAATTAGGGTATGAAATTTGATTTGTTTTTTTAGTACAACTATCAGTTACAAAGTTTGAGGACTTCAAATGTATTTTGATTTATGGTTCTCACAATTAGCCACGCGGGGGGTATGGCCGTGTTATTCAGATTCTCTACTTGGGTAATTTTGTGGGTGTGCTGTTTTGGTTCTGGGGTGAGCTATGCCCAGGGAAGACCTGATATATCGCATTTGTCCTATGAGGCTCAAAGCTCAATAAAGATTGCTTGCGCGTATGCTAAAACTGAGGGGCCTGCAAGGTATTGGAACTGTTTATCTAAGCAACTTAAGTTGCTTAATCAAAGCCCAGGTATCCCAGACATTTCCAATCTGGGCTATGAAACGCAAAGCTCAATAAAGATTGCCTGTGCTTATGCAAAAACTGAAGGGCCGGCTTCATATGCAAGGTGTATCTCAAATCAGCTTGCTTTATTTAGGCAAAGCCCTGGCATCCCTGATATTTCTAATTTGGATTACGAGACGCAAAGCTCAATAAAGATTGCCTGTGCTTATGCAAAAACTGAAGGGCCAGCTTCTTATTCAAGGTGCATATCAAAACAGTTCATTCAATTGAGCCAGTCGCCAGGCGTCCCGAATATTTCCAATCTTGATTATGAGACGCAAAGCTCAATAAAGATTGCCTGTGCTTATGCAAAAACCGAGGGGCCAGCATCATATGCAAGGTGTATATCAAGCCAGCTCACAAGTATTGGCCTGTCACCAAAATATTAAAAATGTTGTAAGGCTTTAATACCGGCAGACGGCCTATTCGTTATATCTCCCGACAAAACAAAGGTTAGCCAGATAGCTAACTCTGTTTTTGGCGTCTTGAGTGGCGTTTGTTTCGTAAAGGCCATCACTGATATTCATTATGTGGGTACACACCCGAGTATACTGCCTGCTCATATGCACTGTAATCAATATGCACATTGCTGTGATTGCCCAAGACAAAATTAATGACTTATTTCGCTTCATCCAATTCATACGCTTTTCCTCGTTCGGCAATCTATTTTAAACCCTCATTTCTAAAAAGAGAGTGTGGATAAGAAGCTCTCTAAGTCATCTAGCTCCTGACTGCTTAGGGCTGCTGGGAGTGGGCTGTTTGCACTAACCATACGTAAACGGTCAAATAACTCTCGACGTTCTTTGGTGTCCAATTTTTCTGTGTTGATATTTGCTAATGGGTCGTAGTGTGCCTGAATAATTGCCTGCAGTTCTTCCAGGCTACCTGAATGTCCATAGGGACTTGTTTTTTCTACATTGTGTAAAGGTGGCGTTCTGAATTTGTGCAAGTCATCTGGTTTGAAGGTTGCATTAAATCGCCCATAGTCAACGCCAAATCCATTTTTACCAAATCCAAATTGCGGGGTTACGACAGTGTGAAATTTGAAGTCTGAAAAATGTGGCCCACTGTGGCAAGATGAACATCTTCCTTTTCCATAAAATATCAAACCGCCATTAACTTCATTCTCTGTGAGTGTGTTTTTGCCGCTCATAAAGTTTGAAAATTTAGTTTCGTGAAGTCGAAATTTATCTGCAAAAAAATGAGTTATACTATCTGCCACGTGGTCGAAACTGATATCTTCGACACTAACTCCGTAGGTTTTGGAGATGGCATTGCCTTTGTTTAATTTGTTAATGATGCGGTTAATCAATTCAGATTGAATTACAACAGCAGAAGACACTGTCTCAGTCATTAAATGTTCTTGAACATATTTATCATCAGACACCATCTCCCGTATTTCAAGAAACGGGAGACTCACTGCAACAGCTAATGGGTCTTCGCTGGATAATGCGTCCCCAAATTGGCTAATAATAACGCCATCTTTGCTTTGAACTTTTCCATCCCAAAAGAAGGCGTCAAAACCTATCGATGCTCTGCCCCACATGGGTAGTGTGTTTCTTGGGACTATTGCGCCGCCATTTTTGATACGCTCTATGCCTTTGCCATGGCCATCTATGCCGACCGCAATGGGTAGTCCGTCCGTGCTTGAGAACTCATCCAGGTGGCAACTAGAACAGCTTGTGTTGGAATTAAAGCTCAATTCTGTGGACTCAAAAAAGATTTTGCCTAGAGCGGATTTTTTTGGGTCGAACTCCCGATTGACAACCTCAGGCGTTTTGAAGCCATTCTTGATTGCGGCTTCTCGGAGAATAGTTTCTCTGTAGGAGTCTCCATAGCTGGGGTTGATAGGCGCAAGAATAAGCGTCGAAAAAAAGACTGCACATTTAATAACGAATTTCATGTTCTCTCACCAAAGTCTGAAGGTCTGCTCTCTTGCTCTCAATTGCCACTAAACCCATACTTGCAAGGTCCGAGTCTTTAAGCCCTAAACTTATTAACTTCTTTCGGAATTTGTCGTATTCGTGGCAGTCAATAAGCCCAACCTCTGCACTTTGGAGGGCTTGCAAGGTCTCCGTGGATGGGAGCTGGCCTACCCTGCTTTTAGCGATAAAATGCTCTCGCATAGCATTGTCACACTGGAAGACATGCTGCCCAAAATCTTTCTGATAGTAATGACTAATTGCTAACTTTAAAGGGTAGTCCCAAAGGTTACCCGCTACAAAGCAAACTGTGCCAAACACTAAGAAGGTCAGTGACTTCTTAATCAACTGAGATACCGAGTGATTTGATTAATACATCGTCAACTTGCCCCGTTACTTTGAGACCTTTACTGCTTTGGTACTTAGCTATTGCGGCTCTTGTATCGGTGCCGGGGACACCGTCAAGTTCTCCAGAATAGAAACCATATGCAAAAAGTATCATCTGCAAACGCCTCACTATTCTCTCAAACTGCGCTGAGTTACCCTTTATTTTTGGAAGGTTAAACGCTGGTGAACCAGGAATGATTGAATTAGGTGGCGTGCTATTATAGTTACGGTTTTCAGTCGGAGGAGTGGGAGCAGGCGGAGGTGTATATGTGCGGGGAACCGAGGGGCTCCCGCCGCTTGAACTTCTGTGTGACCTATGGCTGCCATGGGAGCTATGAGAGCGGTGCCCTGCAAGAGTGAATGGCAGGACTCTATCCAGAATACTTTTGAATTTTGATGTTGTATTGAGGTCTTTGAAAGCTTCGGCTGGCCCTGCGTCTGCTTTATCAGAAACTGAGAATCCAGCGATTGCCAAAGAAGTAATCAAAAACTTTTTCATGATTTTATACCTCTTATCTTTTTGAAGCCGTCTAACTCATTGTACCATTCAAAGAAGCCGCAGCAAGTTGTTTTAGCTGAACAAGAATTGCACGCAGCAATATATCTTTTCTTCCAGTTTGATATAGAATCCACACATAATATTTGATGTTCCTTTGGCACTGTGCAGGTGGGGAAATTAAATAGCTGGGCATTGATGCCACAAGCTTTGGATATTACTAGGGCGTCTTCAATAAAATCAAAGAACACCGACGTATCCTCAAACTTCAACTCCCAATCAATTTTTGCAAACCCAATTTTCTCAAGTTGCATGATTGACCAAACTTCAACCCATTGGAAATAACGTCCAATATATTTTGCTAATTTTGGTATTTGAGATGTGTTGTCTTTTAAAACAACAGTCCTCAGCTCAACTCTGGCCCCGCTCTCAAGTAAATATGAAAAGCTCTCAAACAGCCTCCCATATGCTCCTTTTTTACCAACAATTTTGTCGTGGGTTTCTGCACTTGCAGCATATATTGGTATGCCCCAAACAATATTTTCTCTTAACCTTGAGAGGTTGTTTAAATCATCTGAGTCAAAATGCTGAGCATTTGTAAGAACGTGAAACTCTATGTCGGGTCTGCTCACTAGGACCTTGGTAATGAAGTTAAATAACTCATTTTTGTACAAGGTTGGTTCGCCGCCAGAGATGCCCACCACGGAATTTATGGGGAACAACTCAATTGCCTTCTCATAAAGCTTCCAGTGTAAATAATCCTTACTCTTGGGTGGCTGAGAACACATTTGGCAATATTGGTCGCACCTTTCTGTAATCAAAATAGTGTTTGATTTTTCAGACGGACGAAAAAATCGATGAGCTAAGGATGTTTGAGGAAAAACAAGAAGGATTTCACCAACAGCAATATCAATCACATCAAACACAATTGTTCTGTTATCTGCTTGGAATTTATCAAGCTGCTCTGTAGCGACAAGTTCAACAATTTCATTTCTAGGGATGGTTGATTTTTTAGCGACAACAACGCCAATAAATGGTGTTTGTATATCTTCAAACCCACATACTTTTGGGCTGAGTTTAATCATCATGCCAATCCCTAAAAAGGGTGGTTGTTTTGTAAAAGCCCGTTAGATGTAGAGCTAAATTTTTAATGTCCCTTGGCTCTGTTGAGTTCGTTTTTTCTCTCACAAAATCAAACATGAACATGTGATTTTTACAAAAATATGTATTCCCTTTGGGGATATCTATTGTTCCATACCTTGAGATGTCATCTATGTTGTCAACGCCGCAGTAGCTCTGGTGCCGACAGGACATGCAATCAACGTTATCCTGATTGGAGGAATGTCTATTTAATACTTCTAATTTTTCTTGGTCTAAGCCTACGCCAATCTCTCCAACACTTAGGTCAATTAGCCCTATACGGGAAATCATTCTTGCTTCGTCTGTAGGGTACAAAACTCCATCGTAATCAACTACGATATAGTCTTGACCAAGTGGGTTGGGGTTTCTCAAATCAACATATCCATTCTGACCCGGGTTGAAAAATTTGGATAAGTGAATAGTGAATGTTGTTTCAGTCAGCTTATGCCGGCCGGCCTCATTTCTTTGGAAGATATGCTCTATTCCCCTTTTGTATGCTTGATGCCATTTCTCCAGGTCCTTGGCCTCTCCCTGAAAATTTTTTCTTGCAAAACCCTGGAAATTCACCGGGCGAAGGAAGATTTCAGGAATTTCTAAATCATAGTAAAAATTAATTATTTCCTTAATTTTTGAGAAGTCTGAAATGGTTGTGAGTAAAGATACTTTATCGTGACCGAACTTTTGTATGACTCGCTCAAGGTTGGAAAAAAACTCATCAGTGATTAGTTGGTCTTTGGTGCGGTTTTTTTGGTGAAGTAACTGTGGTCCATCTAAAGAGCAGCTGAGATGGACATCAGGCCTTTTCAACAGTTCCAGAAACTCCGGACTGAGTTTTTGAAGGTTTGAACAAATCACGAATGAAGGATTGCGAAGTCGACTGCTTGTTTGCTCAATAACTTCTTTAACTAGGTCTATCCTTAGGGAAGGCTCACCGCCTTGGAACTCAATCTTTAAATCATCAGAGCCATTTGAGCATATGTAAGAGATAGTGGTATCTAATGTGTTTTTATTCCAATCATATCCTTGAGCATTTTCATTCGCCCGGGATACCTGGCAATAAGTGCAAGATAAATTGCAACGAAGTGTGGGGACTAAAATCACATAGACTAATTTGTCCGGAACTTTGGACCTTAAACAACTGTTAAAGTTCTTTGATAGCGATTCGAATTTCTCAAAAGATTTCATTCTGTCCTGCAGGCATAGGTTACTTTGTCACTACCTACAACTCCACTGGGAACACTCACTTTTACATTTGCGATGCCATTACTAAAATAGGCGGAGCCAGCCCCCACAGGTTTGCTATTATAAAATACTGTGCAAACAGCACTTATACCAGTCGTATCGAAATAAGTAATTTCCAATCGGCTAAGTCTTTTATCCCATTGAGTGTACGTGACTTCACCGCCCAATGTGGCACTTGGCAACATAGCCAGAATAAGAACCAGTAATCTTCTCATGGTAGTACCTTCATGATTTTTTGTCTTAGCATAAGGGTATCACTGTGTGCGTACCTGAACAACTGACTTACGGTTCGATGCCCTGATATAGCAGCAACCTCCGGCACTGATAGCTCTAGCTCAAAGAGCTGAGATATTGCTTCATGGCGGAGGTCATGGAACCTCAGATATTCAAATCCGTATTTGTTTCTAAATCTCTCCCAAGCTTGTCGAACGGCATTAGTGGTGTAGCCAAAGACAAGTTCATTTTCTTTTGGGATGTTTTTAAGGGCCAAAATGGCACTAGGGGTAAGTGGAATGTGTCTTGCTTCACCATTTTTGCTGTTTTGAATTTCTAACAGACAACCATCAAAATTTATGTTTTCCCATTTGAGATTGCATAGTTCACTTCGTCGCATTGCAGTTTCAAGTGCCAATATTGCCAGTCGTTCCAGCGTTTTGTTTGGCTGTCGCTCCAGACTGTATAGTAACCTTTGCCTTTCTTCACTGGACAAGCGTTTAGTTCTTGGTGGGCTATCCTTTGGGAGCCTCAAATTCCTAACTGGGTTTGAAAGTGTCTCGAAACCCCATTCCCTTCTGGCAATTTCAAAGAGGCTGGATACCAAATACAGTTCTTTGCGGACGCTGCCAGTTGACACCTCTAATAGCCGTTTGTCTCTGAAGAGTTTTACGTCTGAAGTTTTGATGTCTGTTAGATAAAGTTTTGCGAGAGACGAGGCCAGAAGTTTCTTCAGTCTGTAGAACTCGCTTTGATGGCTTTTCTTTGAAGGGGAAATTTCTTGAAGATATTTCTCCACAGCGTCTTTAAAAGAGAGCGATTTATTCATCCTGGTGAGGGGTGTTATGCCAGTCTCAAGTCCAACTTCAACTGACTTGGACCAAGCTAAGGCATCTGATTTTTGGGTGAATGATTTGCAATATGTAGAGTGGCCTTTAACACGCACTCTAGCTTCCCATTTGTTCTTAACTTTACGAATTGAAGCCATATCCAAGTCTCCATTGGAGTCGTAGTGGAGTTAAGGATTCAATTAGTTTTTTGATGTTCAGCTAAGTGCTTGAAAAGATTGGTGCACTCGACAAGATTCGAACTTGTGACCTCTGCCTTCGGAGGAAAGTAGTCCACCAGAAATATGTTTAATTACAATGAACTGGTATCCAATTAATCTGCATGTGTAGGATATGTGAATTTTCAAACAGGCGTACAGTTGTCTCTCAACGTGGTGCTTTTACTCTATATCCATCATCTTTAAGACACACTTTCCAAAATCTTGAGTGCCAGGTGTGAACCCTATTTCTGCACAAGTGGATTTGGACTTTTCTACTTTTGAAGTTTGATTTGATAAACTGCTTTTGTTCGGATTTTTAGAGGCATAGAGAAACTTGTCATCTTTGAAGATACCTTCCCTTGCAACACTTCCATCGGCGCGATACTGAATAGCGTATCCATTTAACTTGCCGTTTTTGTATTCACCAATCTCTCTTTGACCATCTGAAAAAGTGTAGGTTCCTTGCCCATGCGATTTACCGTTCCTGAACTCACCAACATATTTGTCACCATCTGCCCAAGTGTAGGTGCCTTTTCCGTGT
>Ga0206129_10005404_pt1 | contig 13470 bp, 7 predicted proteins | sample Helgoland_Spring_8_FD_148616 | JGI IMG/M metagenome (GOLD analysis project Ga0206129, IMG submission 148616) | Pelagic subsurface seawater microbial communities from Kabeltonne, Helgoland, North Sea - Helgoland_Spring_Bloom_20160502_2 | ecosystem: Environmental > Aquatic > Marine > Epipelagic ...
GGCATTTTCAACCTGCGCACGCCCCGCCTCTCCCCGCAACTGCCGGACCAGTTCGTAAATGTGGTTCATGCCGGCAATGTGCGCCTGGCTGAGCAGGCCGCCATGGGTGTTGACCGGCAGTTCGCCGCCGAGGCGGATACGACCGCCCTCGACAAAGGCCCCGCCTTCGCCTTTCTGGCAGAAGCCCATGTCCTCGATCTCCGCAATCACCGTGAAGGTGAAGCAGTCGTAGATCTGGGCCACGTCGATATCCTTGTGGGTGACGCCCGCCATGGCGAAGGCCCGCGGCGCCGCCTTGGCGAGGCCGAGGGTGCAGATGTCGGCCCGCTGGGTGATGGTGCTGGGCGAATCCGGATGGCCCTCCGCCATGCCCAGAATGCGCACCGGCGCGCGGCTGTCGCGGGCCGTATCGGCCGCACTCACCACCACGGCACAGGCGCCGTCGCTCTCCAGCGAGCAGTCGAACAGCCGGAACGGGTCGGAGATCATGCGGCTGGCGTGATGGTCCTCGACCGAGAGCGGCTTTTGCATGATGGCATTATCGTTCAGGATCGCATGGTTGCGCATGGCGATCGCCACTTCGGCGAACTGGTCCAGCGTGGTGCCGTAGAGTTCCATATGCCGGCGAGCCATGGGCGCGTAGAGTTGTGCTGGCGCGATGGCGCCCACCGGGTTTTCGAACTCGCCGACAATGCGGAATTGCGGCATCGCGCCCAGGCGGGTGGCGACGCGCGAGTCGGAATAGCCGCGCCGGCCCAGCACCAGCAGCACATGCCGGCAGACGCCCGCCGCAATCGCCGCCGCCGCAGCCTGCAGCGCCGCCACCGCGCTGGCGCCCCCCATGGGCGTCTGGGCAGAGAAGCGGATGTCGTCCAGGCCCAGATTGGTCATCACCTCCTCCGCCACCGGGCCGACCGCGTAGGGAATGATCCCGTCGATCTCCTTGGGGGACAGGCCGGCATCGGCGATGGCGCGCAGCGAGGCCTCGCACATCAGGCCGATGGAGCTTTTGTCCGTTCCGCGGGTATAGGCCGTTTCGCCGATACCGGTTACGGCCGTTTTGCCGTTCAATGTCTCTGCCATGGGCGGGTTCCTCGTTCGCGGTCGATCACTATGGCGCGAGTGTAGCCGGATCCCGGATGCCGGGAAATACTCTCGTGGCAGGAAGCGCCGACAGCGCTATACTGCCGGCAATGCCCATGCCTGCCGTCCGGCTGCACTCTGTGGAAGCGGACCGGACGGACAGGCCAGCCCATAAGGAAACGTCCACATCATGGCCTCGATCAAAACACCGATCTGCAAAGACCTCGGCATCGACTATCCGATTTGCCAGGCCGGCATGGGCTGGGTGGCCCGCGCCGCACTGGCCGCTGCCGTGTCGGAGGCGGGCGGCCTCGGCGTGGTCGGCGCCGGCTCGTCCTCGTCTGCCGAAGAGTTGCGGGAAGAAATCCGCGGCGTGAAGGCGCGGACGCAAAAACCCTTCGGCGTCGATATCCTGTTTGCCACCATCAAGGCCGAGGGCGACGCCGTCGCCCGCTACACCGACCAGGTGCAGGCGATGATCGAGGTCGTGCTCGACGAGCGGGTGCCGGTGCTGATTTCGGGCCTTGGCAGCCCGCGCGACGCGGTTGGACCGGCCCACGACCGCGGCATTTATGTGATGAGCGTGGTCGGCGCGGTCCGCCACGCCCAAAAGGCCGTTGAGGACGGCGTCGATGCGGTGATCGCCACGGGCTCCGACGGCGGCGGCCATGTCGGCTCTGTCGGCACGGCGCCGCTGATCCCGGCGGTGGTGGATGCGGTGCGCGTGCCGGTGCTGGCAGGTGGCGGCCTTGCCGATGGGCGCGGGCTGGTCGCGGCCATGGCGTTCGGCGCCCAGGGCGTGTGGATGGGCACCCGCTTCATCGCCACGGCAGAGGCCCGGGCCCACCAGGCCTACAAGGACAAGATCGGCGCGACGGATACGGCGGGAACCGTCGTCACCCGCGCCCATTCCGGCAAGACCTGCCGCCTGATCCGCAACAATTTCACGAGTTCCTGGGAGGGGCGCGAGGACGAAATTCTGCCCTTCCCGCTCCAGGGCATGAAAGTCGGCCACCCGGCGAGCGAGCGGGGGCGGTTGCAGGGGGATGTCGAGAACGGCGTGCTGCCGGCCGGCCAAAGCTGCGGCCTGATCCACGACTCGCCGGCAGCCGGCGACGTCGTTCGCCGCATCGCCGCCGAGGCGGAGGCGGCGCTGGAGCGGCTGGCGGGCTAATGGTTCGATGCCGACCGACGGTGCCCATCCGTTGGCTGAATCGAACCGCCGGATTGTTGAAATAGCGGGCCGATTCACGAAACACTTGCCGTAGCAAGCGTTGCGATCGGACCGCTAAACGACAAACGCCCGCCGCCTGGCCTTGACCGCGGCGGGCGCACGCTTGATCCTACGCCCAAAGTCCAACACTCCTACGGAAGGACCGACCCCATGCGTTTCGGTGTGTTCTACGAACTGCAACTGCCCCGCCCCTGGAACGACGGCGACGAACATCGCCTGTTCAAGGAGGCGCTGGACCAGATCATCCTGGCCGACCAGCTGGGCTTCGACTACGCCTGGGAGGTGGAGCACCACTTCCTGGACGAGTACTCTCACTCCAGCGCGCCAGAGGTGCTGCTCGCCGCCGCTGCCAGCCGGACCAAGACCATCCGCCTCGGCCACGGCATCAAGCAGGTGATCCCCAACTACAACCACCCGGCCCGCTCTGCCGAGACCATCGCGACGCTCGACCTGCTGTCCGACGGGCGCGTCGATTTCGGCATCGGCGAGGGCGCGACCCGGTTGGAGTTGGGCGCCTTCGGCATCCAGGCCAAGACCAAGCGCGCCCACGCGCTGGAAGCAGCCGAGCAGATTTGCAACATGATGGCGCTGGAGCCTTATCCCGGCTATGAGGGCGACGGCTTCTCCATGCCGGCCCGGAACGTGCTGCCGAAGCCATTGCAGACGCCGCACCCGCCGCTCTGGATGGCCTGCACCAACCGCGACACCATCCGCATCGCAGCGAAAAACGGCATCGGCGCGCTTGCCTTCTCCTTCATCGACCCGGAAGAGGCCAAGACCTGGTCGGAAATCTATTACGGCATCGTCAAGTCGGAGGAATGCGTGCCGTTGGGCCGGTCGGTGAACGCCAACATTGCCGTGGTTTCCGCCTTCTCCATGCACGAAGACCGGGAAGAAGCCATCCGCCGCGGCAAGGACAATTTCGAGTTCTTCCGCTATTCCCAGCAGAAGCTGGTGGCGGAGGACTTCGTGCCCGGCTACTCGGACATGTGGAGCGACTTCATGAAGGCCCGGGGTGACGCCACCGACCGCCTGATCGAGGCGGCCAAGGCCCGCGGCGAGTATGACAGCCAGGGCATCGGCACACCGGACGACATGCTGCGCCACCTGCGCGGCATCAGCAATTCCGGGGTCGATCAGGTGATCCTGTTGCAGCAGGCCGGCCGCAACTCGCACCGCAACATCACCGAGTCCATGCAGCTCTTCGCCGAAAAGGTCATGCCGACCTTCCACGGCGAAGTGCGGGAGCGGGAGGAGAAAAAGGCCAAGGAACTGGCGCCCTATATCGAGGCCGCCCTGGCGCGCAAGCAGATGATGCAGGCGCCGTCGCGGGCGGATACGCCGGTGGTCAAGGCGGCGGTGAAAGCCTCCATGCCGGCCCATACCCGGCCGGCCGCACAGGCCGCGGCGGGGGATGACTGAGGCCAGCCCCCTTTCCTCTCCCCTGCTGTCCCAAGACGTTCGTCCCGAATGTCCGCGAAGGCGGATGTATCGAGGGTTCGCTCCATCCCGCCCCTCGATACGGCCCTGACGGGCCTGCTCTTCTGGGGGAGGGGGGGTGCGGCCCTCAATCGTCGCCGGCGCCCTGGCTCGCCTGCCGCAACTCCCGCTCCAGCGCTTCGCCGGCAGAGGCACGGCTGCGGGCCAGGCCGGCGACCAGGACATAGGCGACCGGGGGCAGGAACAGGGTGAAGGCAGCGGCGAGGCCGAGGCCGCCGAACACCACCCAGCCGATGGCCGCCCGCGCCTCCCCCCCCGGGCCGCCGCTCAGGATCAGCGGCAGGCCGGCCAGGATGGTCGAGCCCAGGGTCATGGCAATCGGGCGGCTGCGCAGGCGGGCAGCCTCCAGGGCCGCCTCGCTCACCGCATAGCCGCGGTCGCGCAACTGGTCGGCGAATTCCACCAGCAGAATGCCGTTCTTGGCCATGATGCCGATCAGCATCAGCACGCCGATCTGGCTGAAAATGTTGATGGTCGTGCCGGTCAGCCAGAGGGCATAGATTGCCGCCGCCACGCCGAACGGCACCGTCACCATCACCACGGCGGCACTGGTCAGGCTCTCGAACTGGGCGACCAGGACCAGGAACACCACCACCAGCGCGATCACATAGGTAATGGCGAGCGCGTGCGAGGTCTCGTCAAGCGCCGCCGCCTCGCCCAGCAACAACAGGCCGATCCCGGGTGGCAGCGTCTCTTGCGCCAGCGCGCGGACCTGATCGACGGCACCGCGCAGCGCCAATTCCGGCGCAACGGCCGCGTCGATCTCGATGGCACGGCGCTGGCCATGGCGGTCCAACTCGGCGGCCACCCCCTGCTCGGAGAAGGTCACGAGTTGCGAGAGCGGCACCAGGTGCCCGGCGTCGGAGCGAACATACAGGTTCAGCAGGTCGGACGGGTCGCGCACCGCGCCCGCCGACGATTGCAGCAGGATCGGCACCGCTTGGTCGTCAAGGGTGAGCTCGGCAATCTCGTCCTCGTCGATCAGGGCGCGCAGCGTGCGCGACAGCGCCGCCATCGGCACCCCCAGGTCGGAGGCACGCTCGCGGTCGATGATGATCGAAAGCTGCGGCTGGGTTGCCTGGTATTGCACGCGAATGCCGGAAAAGCCCGGCGCCGCCTCCATGCGGCGGGCGAAGGCGAAGGCAGCCTCGGCAATGACGGGATAGCTGGGGCCGGTCAGCGCCACGGTGATGCCGCCATCGGCGCCGCGGCGCAGGCCGAGGCTGTTGCCGGAAGAGACGCGGGCATTCGCGCCCGCCAGTTGCGCCAGTTTGGGCCACAGATCGCGCTCGATCTCCGCCTGGGAAATGCTGCGCTCCTCCCACGGGATCAGGCGGGCGCCAATATAGCCGCGGTTCAGGTCGTACCAGCCGGTGACCGAATAAAGCCCTTCGGCCACGCCGCGCTCGACCCAGGGCTGCAACATCGCCTCCACCTGTTCCACCTGCCGGTCGGTATAGTCGAGGCCGGTGCCATCCGGCCCTTGCAGGCGCACGGTGATCTCGCCCCGGTCCTCCGGCGGCACCAACTCCTCGCCCAGCTGCCCGTAGACCAGCAGCGAGGAGGCACCGGCCAGAACGGCGGCGGTCACGACCACCAGCGGGGCGGCCATCAACGGCCGGAGCGCGCCCAGATAGCGGCGCACCAGCCAATCGCCAAAGGCCTGCAGCCGGCCCGGCGGGCTACTCATCGCCGGCAGCTTCGAGGCGATCATCGGACAAACCGACAGGGCCACAAAGGACGACAACGCCACCGTGATCGCCAGAACGAAGCCGAATTCGGCGAACAGGCGGCCGGCATCGCTCGGCAGGAAGGAAATCGGGATGAACACGGCGATTAGGGTCACCGTGGTCGCGATCACCGCAAAGAACACCTGGCGCGTGCCGACCACGGCGGCGGCCATGCGGCCCATCCCATCGGCTCGCCGGCTCTGGATGTTTTCGGTCACGACGATGGCGTCGTCGACGACGATGCCGGTTGCCAGCACCAGCGCCAGCAGCGTGATCAGGTTGACGGAGAAGCCCAGCATCCAGATTGCCGCGACCGAGCCGGTGAGCGCGATGGGAATGGCCACGGCGGGAATGAGGGTGACGCCCAGCCGCCCCAGGAACAGCCAGATCACCGCCACGACGATGACCAACGCCAATCCCAGCGTGTAGATCACCTCGCCAATGGCGCCGCGGATGAAAACGGCATCGTCGCCGGTCACGGCGAAGCGCAGTTCGGGGAAGCGCTGTTGCAGCCGCGCCACGGTCGCCTGGACATCGTCGGAAATGGCGACGGTGTTGGATTGGGCCTGGCGGATGATGCCGAGGCTCACCACCGTGCGCCCGTCGCGTCTTGCCATGCTTTCCGAGGTTTGCAGGCCGAAATAGACGTCGGCCACATCGCCGAGACGGATGGAGTCGCGGATCAGCAGTTGCTTGATCCGTTCCGGCTTGGCCACGGTGGCATCGGCGCGGACCAGCACCTCCATCTGGCCGGCGGCAAAACTGCCCACGGGCACGTCGAACTGGGCGGCGGCGAGCACGTCTGCCACCTCGCCGATGGAGAGGCCATAGGCGGCGAGCCGCTCCGGCCGCACCTCCACCCGGATCACCCGTTCGCGCGCGCCGTACACCGCCACGTCGGCCACACCGTCAACGGCGGTTAGTTCAGGCACCACCTCGTCATCGACGCGGCGGGTGAGTTCGTCGATGGCGTCGCGATTGCTCCAGACCGCAATGCGGATGATCGGCCGGGCGTCCTGCTCCGCCTTGACCACAAACAGGTCTTTCACCCCATCCGGCAATTGCGGCAGGACGCGCGAGACCGCCTCGCGCACATCGTTGGCGGCGTCGGCCAGATCGCGGTCCGGGCGGAATTCCACCCGCAGGCGGAAATTGCCCTCCTCCGAGGACGACTGCACCGCAACGACGCCGGCAACGCGGGCCACCGCCCCCTCCACCAGCGCGGTCACCTCCGCATCGACGGTGGTGGGCGAAGCGCCGGGATAGTTGGCGCGGATGGAGACGATGGGCCGGTCGATATCCGGCAGTTCGCGCACCTCAACCCCGAACAGCGCTGCAATGCCGGCGATGACGATCATCAGGTTCATCACCGCCGCCAGCCAGGGCCGGCGGACGCTGAGGCCGGGCAGGCCGCCGCTATCGCCCTTGCCGCCCTTGCCGTCCACGCCGCGCATCAGCCCGCCTCCGCCGTTTTCAGGACGGTGACGGCGCGCCCGGGGTGCAAGCGCTGCGTGCCCTCGACCACCAGGGCGTCGCCCTCGGTAAGCGGCCCCTCCACCAGCACCGCGCCCTCGCGCCGGCGGACGAGGCGGACGCCGACCTTTTCCGCCCTGCCGTCGCTGACGCGCCAGACATGCAACCCGTCATGGCCGAATTGCAGGGCCAGTTCCGGCACCAGCGGGTAGCGGCCGCCCGGCAGTTCCAGGCGGACGGTGAAGGAGGCGCCGGGGCGGAGGCGGTCGTCCGGGTTCGGGATGGCGACGCGCACCTTGACGCTGCGGCTGTCGGCTGCAATGCGGCTGTCAATGGCCGCAATCAGTCCCCTGAAGCGCTCGTCCGGCGCGGCGGGGGTGATGGCGGTGACCGGCGCCCCCTCGGCGACGCGGGCCAGCAGGGCTTCCGGCAGGTCGAACTCGACCAGGATGACGCTGCGGTCATCGAAACTGGCAACCGCGATATCGTTGTCGACCCAGGCGCCCAGTTCGACGCCGGCAAGGCCCGCCACTCCGTCGAACGGCGCGCGCAGCACGTGATCGGCCAGCGCTTCCTCGGCCCGGCTGAGTTCGATGGCGGCGATCTCGCTGGCGGTTCGGGCCACGTCCAGGCTGGCGGTGGAGGCCGCACCGCGGCCTTTCAACTGCACCAGCCGCGCCAGCGTGCGGCGCGCATCGGTCAGGCGGGTTTTCGCGAGGTCCACAGCCAGGCGTTGCTGGGCATCATCAATGCGCAACAACACATCGCCGGCGGCAAAGCGTTTGCCCGGCGCGAGCGGCATCTCCGCGATCCGGCCTTCCGCCTCCGCCCGCAGCATGACGGAGCGGTTGGCACGCCCGGTGCCGACCGCCTCCAGCACCAGATTATCCTCGGCCATGGCGGCGGGCGCGACGATCACCGGCACGCCGCGATGGCCATCGCGCCCGGCGCGGTCGGCCGCGGATTTGCCACCGTCGAACGCGGCCAGAACCACATCCTGTGCGTACCAGGCGCCAGCCGCTGCCGCGACCAGCACCAGGGCGACGGCCAGTTGTTTTCTGAGGCTCCAGCGAGCGGGCAAAAGCAATCCCTCAACGGAAATGGCCCCGGCCAATGCCGGAGCCCTTTGCTAGATGCGCCGGCCCGCCAGACTTGTCCAGAGCGTCGCGCCGGCCCGCCACGGGTGGGCAGGCACGACCCGGCCGCCCGATCGGGCCGACTTCCGGAACGCTTGCTACCGTAAGCGTTCCGGAAGTCGGCCCGCTATCTCAATAACTTGGCGGTTCGATCCAGCCAACGGATGGGCACCATCCCTTGGCATCGAACCACTAGCGCAGCGCTGCGTTGATCTGGTCCAGCGCCGCACTGCCGGGGCAAAGGTCTTCCTCGACCAGCCGGTTCAGCGGCGTCTGCACCGTCTGGAGGTTGGCGTGCAGATCCTGGGGCAGCGGGTCGAGGTAGAGCAGGCCGGTGGCCAGTTCGCCCGCCTGGTTTTTTTCCTCGATAAAGGCCAGCGCGCCCGCCTTGTCGGCCGGGTCGTAGTCCGGCGTGATCTTGCGCAGGCGCAGGGTCACGCCGTCCGCCTGGGGCACTTCCACCATTTCGCCAGGCTGGTAATCCGCCGTCATCGGCGGTGCACCCAGAATGACGTCGAGCCGGTTTACGGTCTCGTTGTGCTCGCGCACGAAGTCATAGCTTTTGGTGGAGCCCGCATGGTTGTTGAAGGCCACGCACGGGCTGACCACGTCCAGGATCGCCGCGCCCGGATGGCTGACGGCGGCCTTGATCAGCGGCACGAGTTGGCTCTTGTCGCCGGAGAACGAACGGGCGACAAAGCTGGCGCCCATGATAATCGCCAGCGAGGCGAGGTCGATACCGCTGTCATTGTTGACGGCACCCTTCTTCGCGACCGAGCCCTTGTCGGCGGTGGCGGAGAACTGGCCCTTGGTCAGGCCGTAGACGCCGTTGTTCATGACAATATAGGTCATGTTCACGCCGCGCCGCATCAGATGCGCAAACTGGCCGAGGCCGATGCTGGCGCTGTCGCCGTCGCCGGAGACGCCCAGATAGACCAGGTCGCGGTTCGCAAGGTTGGCGCCGGTCAGCACGCTCGGCATGCGGCCGTGCACGGTGTTGAAGCCGTGACTGTTGCCGAGGAAATAGGTCGGCGTCTTCGACGAGCAGCCGATGCCGGAGAGCTTTGCCACCTGATGCGGTTGGATCGAGAGTTCGAAGCAGGCCTGCACAATGGCGGCGCTGATCGAATCGTGGCCGCAACCGGCACAAAGGGTCGAGATCGCGCCCTCATAGTCGCGGCGGGTATAGCCCACCTCGTTTTTCGGCAGGGCCGGATGGTGCAGTTTCGGCTTGGCGATATAAGTCATGACGCAGCCCTTTCGAGGGAAACGACTTTGAACTCTTCCAGGTGACTGCCGACAGTACCGGCAATAAAGCGGCCGGTGATCGGCGTGCCGTCATAATGACAGACCGGCACCATGCGCGCCGGGTCGATCTCCAACTCGTTGATCAGCATGGAGCGCATCTGGCCATCGCGGTTCTGCTCCACGGTGAAAACCGCGTCGTGCTCCTGGATGAAGTTGCGCACGCTTTCCGGGAAAGGAAAGGCGCGCAGGCGCATGGCATTGACGTGCTGGCCTTTTCCGCCCAACAGGTCGAGCGCCTCCTCCATGGCCGGGCTGGTGGAGCCGAAATAGAGCACGCCATACTTGGTCGGCTGGCCCGCATCGCGGCGGATCGGCTGGGGCACCAGATCCCGCGCTGTCTGCCATTTCCTCTCCAGCCGCTCCATATTGTCCACATACACCGGCCCCTCTTCCGAGTAGCGGGCATAGCGGTCTTTGGTGGTGCCGCGGGTGAAGTAGGCGCCGCGGGCCGGGTGGGCGCCCGGAATGGTGCGGTAGGGAATGCCGTCGCCGTCCACATCCAGATAGCGCCCGAAATCCTTGCCGGCTTCCAGTTCCCCCGCCGTCATGACCTTGCCGCGGTCATAGACGCGGCTGTCATCCCATTCCAACGGCTTGCAGAGGCGCTGGTTCATGCCGATGTCGAGATCGCTCATCAGGAACACCGGCGTCTGCAGACGCTCCGCCAGGTCCAGGGCTTCCACCGACAGTTCGAAACACTCTTTCGGGTCTTCCGGGAACAGCAGCGGGTGCTTGGTGTCGCCGTTGGAGGCATAGGCGCAGGAGAGCAGGTCGGCCTGTTGGGTGCGGGTCGGCATGCCGGTCGAAGGGCCGCCGCGCTGCACGTTGATGAGGACCGCCGGCACTTCGGCAAAATAGGCGAGGCCGATGAATTCGGTCATCAGGCTGATGCCGGGGCCGGAGGTGGGGGTAAAGGCGCGGGCGCCGTTCCAGCCGGCGCCGATGACCATGCCGATGGAGGCCAGTTCGTCCTCCGCCTGGACGATGGCGACCTTGCTCTCGCCGGTTTCCTTGTCGCGGCGGAATCGGTTGCTGAACGACTGGAACGCCTCCGCCACCGAGGAGGACGGCGTGATTGGATACCAGGCGCAAACGGTCGCGCCGCCATAGACGCAGCCGAGCGCCGTCGCCGCATTGCCTTCCATGAAAATTCGGTCGCCGACCGCATCGGCCGCCCGCACTTTCAGCTTGCAGAGCGACGGGTCCAGATTCTCCGTCGCCCAGTCGCGGCCAAGGGCCAGCGCCTTTTTGTTGGCGCCGATCAGGGCTTCCTTGCCCTTGTACTGCTCGCCGAACAACTGCTCGATCACGGCGGGGTCGATATCCAGCAGGATCGAGAGCGCACCGATATAGATGATATTCTTGAAGAGCTGGCGCTGGCGCGCTTCCGAATAGGTCGCATTGCAGATCGCGGTCAGCGGCACGCCAATCGTGTTCACATCCTCGCGGAACATGCTGGAGGGCATGGGCCGGGTGGAATCATAGAACAGGTACCCGCCCGGCGCGAGTTCGGCCAGATCCTGTTTCCAGGTCTGCGGGTTCATCGCCACCAGCATGTCGGTGCCGCCGCGCCGGCCCAGATAGCCGTTCTCGCTCACCCGCACCTCGTACCAGGTCGGCAGACCCTGAATGTTGGAGGGGAAGATATTGCGCGGGCTGACGGGCACGCCCATGCGCAGGATGGAGCGCGCGAACAGTTCGTTGGCGCTGGCAGAGCCGGAGCCATTGACGTTGGCGAACTTAACGACGAACTCGTTCGTTGCTTCGATTGCTTCAGTCATCACAACCCCCGGCAGCCGTCACCAGCATGTGTCATTTCAATGAAGTGCTTCTGCATGTCCCAGGCGCCGGTCGGGCAGCGCTCGGCGCAGAGGCCGCAGTGCAGGCACACATCCTCGTCCTTCACCATCACCCGCTCGGTCGGCAGCAGGTCGGAGACGTAGAGATCCTGCTCCCTGTTCGGCGCCGGCGCCATCAGACGGCTGCGCAGATCGTCTTCCTCGCCATTGTCGGTGAAGGTGATGCAATCCATCGGGCAGATATCGACGCAGGCGTCGCACTCGATGCAGAGATCGGTGGTGAACACGGTCTGAACGTCGCAGTTCAGACAGCGCTGCGCCTCTTTCCAGGCCAGTTCGAGATCGAAACCCAGTTCCACCTCGGCATTGATGTCGGCCAACGCCTTGGCTTTCTCCAGGTGCGGAACCTTGAAGCGCGGATCGATGGCGATGTCGTTGTCGTAGCTCCACTCGTGAATGCCCATTTTCTGGCTCACGATATCCTGGAGCGGCGCGGGCCGGTCATAAATGTCCTCGCCCTCCAGCATTTTGTGGATGCTGATGGCGGCATCATGGCCATGGGCGGCGGCCCAGATGATGTTTTCCGGGCCGAACGCCGCGTCGCCGCCGAAATACACCTTGGGATGACTGGAGCGGAAGGTGACACGGTCCACCGCCGGCATATCCCAACGCTCGTCCCACTCCAGGCCGATATCGCGCTCGATCCAGGGGAAGGCGTTTTCCTGGCCGATGGCGCACAGCACCTCGTCACAGGGATGGAATTCGTCCGGCTCGCCGGTGGCCACCAGGCGGCGGCGGCCATTGTCGTCGTACTGCGCTTCGACCTTCTCGAAGGTCATGCCGACCAGCTTGCCACCTTCGATATTGAACGCCTTCGGCACCAGCATGTTGAGGATCGGAATATCCTCCGCCATGGCGTCTTCCTTTTCCCAGGGAGACGCCTTCATCTCCTCGAAGCCGGAGCGGACGATGACCTTCACATCCTCGCCGCCCAAACGGCGGGCGGTGCGGCAGCAATCCATGGCGGTGTTGCCGCCGCCGAGCACGATCACGCGCTTGCCGATGCTGGTCGTGTGCCCGAACGAGACCGAGGACAGCCAGTCGATGCCGATGTGGAACTGGTCGCCCACCTCGTCCCGGCCCGGAATATCCAGGTCGCGGCCACGCGGCGCGCCGGTGCCGACGAACACGGCATCCCAGCCTTCGGCCAACACGTCCTTCAGGGAATCGATGCGCTTGTGGACGAAGCTGATATTGCCGACCCCCATGATATAATCCATTTCCTCGTCGATCACCTCGACAGGCAGGCGGAAATGGGGGATCTGGGTGCGCATCATGCCGCCCAGTTGCGGATCCTGGTCGAACAGCGTCACCTCATAGCCCAGCACGGCCAGGTCGCGCGCCACGGTCAGCGAGGCCGGGCCGGCGCCAAGGCAGGCAACCTTGCGGCCATTGCTGACCTCCGGCGCCTTCGGCATGCGGTGGTTGACGTCGTCCTTGTAGTCGGCGGCCACGCGTTTCAGGCGGCAAATGGCCACCGGCTCCTTGCGGCTGCCGGACAAGTCCGGGTCCTCGACACGGCCGCGGCGGCAGGCCGGCTCGCACGGACGGTCGCAGGTGCGGCCCAGAATGCCGGGGAAGACGTTCGACTTCCAGTTGATCATATAGGCGTCGGAATAGCGCCCATGCGCGATCAGGCGGATGTATTCCGGCACCGGCGTGTGCGCAGGGCAGGCCCACTGGCAGTCGACGACCTTGTGGAAGTAATTCGGATCAGTGATATCGGTGGCCTTCAAGGCCAATCCTCCTGACGGATGGCGGTGGGAGCTGCCTGGCAGCATCGTTCGGTCGGGGAGCTAAAAAGCTTCGGCCCGCCTGCGTCAAGAAAGTTGTGACGCGCAGGTGTTTAATGCGGCTTGCAAAGGCCCGCAAGCGCCAGGGCTATACACCGGGAAACCGCGGTACGCACCGCGATCATCCGCCTCAGCCCATCGGGAGTTGAGAAGAGGGGCCAGCGTCGGCCATTCTAGGCCCGCGAAGCAACAGCACTTTCGTCGAAGCGCAAGGAATCCGAAGCAATGCCCGATACCCACGCGGTCGCGGCCACCGAAACCCAGGCCCAGACGACGGACCATGACGTCATCGTCATCGGCGCCGGCATGTCCGGCCTCTATCTGATCCATCGGCTGCGCCGGCTGGGCGTGCGC
>Ga0206129_10005421_pt1 | contig 13442 bp, 7 predicted proteins | sample Helgoland_Spring_8_FD_148616 | JGI IMG/M metagenome (GOLD analysis project Ga0206129, IMG submission 148616) | Pelagic subsurface seawater microbial communities from Kabeltonne, Helgoland, North Sea - Helgoland_Spring_Bloom_20160502_2 | ecosystem: Environmental > Aquatic > Marine > Epipelagic ...
GAAATTGTTCTTCCAGACTCGATTTACAGGAGCCTACAATTCCGATATTTTTACCTTTTAGTAAACGGATTGCTTCAACCATTGCCTCGTCTGTGGTGCAAGGATTTTGCTCGATGTGCGAAGACAATATTCGGTCGTCAGACTTGACTGACTTGTAAAGCTCTCGGCCACTATCTGGCATCCAACTGTCATTGACCAAGTCATTACGCCGAGGGGTGATCCTGTAAAGTTCGCCTTCACGACTCGATACCGTGGTATTGCATCCGGCACTGCTCTCCGGACATATGCTATCAGCATCTTTTAAAAACCACACCCTCATTTTGAATCGGAAATCTGAACTTGTCAGGGCACCAACAGGACAGAGGTCAACAGTGTTGAGGGAATAGTTATTATCCAGTTCACGACCGGGGAAACATGTAAGGGTTGAAAAACTTCCTCGATCAACAAAGCCGAGCACATCATCTTTGGGAACCTCTTGGCAAAAGCGTATGCAGCGAGAGCAAAGAATGCAGCGTTCATCATCCAAGGTCACCCTGGGCCCAAGGCGGGTTCTCTTAGGCTTTACATTTTTACGTTCAACAAAACGGCTGTATCCACGGCCATAGTCTGTTGCAAATTCTTGTAACCTGCATTCTCCCGCTTGATCACAAATCGGGCAATCCAAGGGATGGTTTACCAAGAGGAATTCCATAATTCCTTCGCGGCAACCTAAAACTTTTTCGGATTCTGTTTTAACATGCATGCCGGGGGAAACATTGGTCGCACAACCAATCACAGGCTTGGGCACCCATCCTATTTTGGGGCTTCCATCATCGTCTAAAATCGCCTCCCCGGTTTCACGGTTTCTCATCGGCGTTCCCATTTCGATCAAGCACATCCTGCAGTTACCGGCTACGCTTAGTTGTGGATGATAGCAATAATGGGGTATTTCCTTACCATGTAGTGCTGCAGCATCTACAAGATTAATGCCCTCTGGCACCTCAACTTCTTTACCGTCTAAGACAATGGGTACAACCTTACTATTCTTTTTAGAAATCATAATCAGATGAGCTGAAGAGAAGATTTTTTACGTTCCGGATTCTTAACTTTCTCTTCAAACCGGTCACGAAATTTTGCAATAAAGCTTTGAGTCGGCCAGGCAGCCGCTTCCCCAAAGGCACAAATGGTACGCCCTTCGATTTGATTGGCCACAGAAAGCAGAAGGTCTGCGTCTTCCTCACGGGCTCCCCCGTCACACATGCGCTGTGTAATTTTCCTCATCCACAAAGAACCTTCACGGCAGGGAGTACACTGACCGCAGGACTCATGAGCATAGAAGGCATTGATATTTGCCATTGCCTCAACCATATCAACGGTGTCGTCCATAACGATAATACCCCCTGAACCGGACATAGTACCAGCTGCCATCGGGCCATCGAAATCAAGCGGTATATCCTCAACCCCCCAATCAAATTCAGTTCCGTCTTTTAATTTACCAGAAAATCGTTCGTCAGCACGAAGTATTTTAGAAGAAGACCCACCTGGAATGACAGCTTGCAAAGATCGCCCAGGTAATAATCCACCACAAACATCATAGATCATTTCCCCTAATGTAAGTGCCCCACACTCAAATTCATAGTAGCCTGGTTTTTTGACCTGGCCGGAAACGCACCATATGCGGGTACCCGTGTTATTGGGCTTACCAATTTTGGCGAACTCATCCCCACCTATTTCCATGATGTGCTTCACATTGCAAAGGGTTTCCACATTGTTCACAATCGTTGGGCATTGATAGAGTCCCAGTACCGCTGGAAAATAAGGGGGTTTAATACGAGGGTTAGGCCGCTTACCTTCAAGCGATTCAATAAGGCCAGTTTCTTCGCCGCAAATGTAAGCCCCTGCCCCTCGGTGAACCACCAAGTCACAGGAAAAGTCACTGCCGAGGATTTTATCTCCACAAAACCCTTTGGCTTTGGCCTCAGCAATCGCTGATTCCAGAATACGGGCACCTTCGAAAAACTCAGCCCGGATGTAAATAAAGGCTTGTTTTGCCTGAATGGCATAGGCGGCAATCATCATGCCCTCTATCAATTGGTGAGGGTCCTTGTGAATAATTTGCCGGTCTTTAAAAGTTCCGGGTTCTGACTCATCCGCATTACAGATTAGATAAATAGGTTTACCGGATTTCCTGTCCAAAAATTTCCATTTCATACCCGCAGGAAAACCCGCACCACCCCGACCCCGGACACCAGATTTAAGAACTTCTGCCCCTATATCTTCGGGTTTCATCTTGCATGACTTTTTTAACATTGAATATCCCCCTTCACGGAGATAGCAACCGATCTTGTTTGAATAATTGGGATCATCTGCATTTTTCAATATGATCCTTCTCTCGGTGGGCGTGCTTTTGTTACTCATTTCTTCGAAGGTTTTGGTTTGGAGGCCACCTCTAAGCTAGTATCTTGGACAAGGGCATTTTCATAGCTGACAAACTTTTTGGATTTTTCAAGCTTCCCGCTTTTCAGAAGATCAGCAAGTTCCTCAGCTTTGCCAGAATCTACATTTTCATAAGTTTCTTCATCGACCATAACAACAGGGCCTTCTCCGCAATCCGCAAGGCACTCCATAAACTCAATCGAATACTCTCCATCATCACGAACATGGCCTTCTTTAACGCCAAGCTTTTTCTCCAGAGCTTGACAGGTAGCGTAAGAACCACGAAGAGCACAAGGTAAAGTTCTGCACACCCGGATGTGTTTCTTACCCCAAGGCTTTTCTCGTAACATCGGATAAAAAGTAATTAATTCTTGGATATTGATTGGCTGCAATTCCAGCTTATCTGCAATCCATTCACAGGCTTCCAGATCAATCGCTCCAAGTTCATCTTGAATCAGGTGAATAATCATTAAGGCAGCACTGCGTTTTTCCGGATACTTCGGGATCAGGGCGTCAATCTTAAGAATTGTTTCTTCAGAAAGGTTCATGGCAATAAATCTTATCGGTCACACTCACCCATAACAAAGTCAAGACTTCCGAGGATGACAGTAATATCAGAAAGTAAGTGGCCTGGTACAAGTTTTTCTAAAATACTAAGGTTACAAAAACTTGGAGCCCGAATTTTCAGGCGGTAAGGAACTCCACCGCCTTTGGACACTATGTAAAAGCCGAGAGCACCTTTTGGGTTTTCAGCTTCAAAATATACCTCACCTGAAGGCATCTGAGGTCCTTCGGTTACAATCATAAAATTTTGAATTAACTCCTCCATGCTGTTCATAATTTTTTCTTTGGGCGGAGCAAAGATCTTTTTGGCATCTTCTGCATACCATGCACCAGTAGGAAAATTTTGAATGACCTGATTGACGATGCGAATGCTTTGTCTAACTTCTTCTATGCGGATTAAATATCGGTCGTAACAATCTCCGCGAGTACCGATAGGTACATCAAAGTCATATTGTTCATAGCCAGAGTAGGGCTTATCCTTACGAAGGTCCAAATCTATCCCGGAGGCTCGAAGGTTTGGACCAGTCAATCCATAGGCCAATGCATTCTCTTTGGAGATTTCTCCGATTCCCTCAGTTCGGTCTATAAAAATACGATTTCGAGTCAGCAATTTTTCAACCTCATCAATTGCCTTGGGCAGTTGGTCACAAAATTTCGTTACCCGGTCAAGCCAACCATCGGGAACATCTCGAGCAACTCCTCCAATACGAGTGTAGCTGGTTGTAAAACGGGCACCTGTTAACTCTTCGAAAAGGGTGTATAATTTTTCCCGTTCAGTAAAGGTATACATAAAAGGAGTCCACGCTCCTGCATCCATACCAAATACACCCATGCCTAAGAGATGGCTAGAAATTCGGGCAAGCTCACAAACGAGTACGCGGATAGCTTGACACCTTTCAGGTATTTCCAAATTAGCGAGCTTTTCAACGGATATAGCATAGGCCACATTGTTGGCTAGTGGAGCTAAATAGTCTAGTCGATCGGTGTAAGGAACAAATTGATTGTAGGTCATATTCTCGGCAATCTTTTCATCACCGCGATGTAAATAACCTAGAACGGGTTCACATTTTTCAATCATGTCACCGTTAAGTTCCATGATTAAACGAAGTACCCCATGAGTTGTTGGATGTGAGGGGCCAACATTTAAAGCCATGCGTTCTTCACCCTCGATTTGGCTCATCCCAGCAGCTTGGCGGGCGGCAACATCTCCAATTGAAATTTCTTTAGTGGTGGTGCTCATACAGGCTTTTCAGTTTGTTCAGTCCAGCTTTCATCTTTGGCCCGCGGCTCAGCATCGCTCATGGGACCATTGCCAGGAGAAACGAATGGCCCTCCCATCATTGGAGCTGGCTCAACGGAAGCACCCGTTGCTTCCACGACATCAGCTGCTGGTAAAGGGGTGTCAATTCCTGCCAGGGGAAATTCTTTGCGAAGAGGGTGGTATGGGTACTCGTCCCACATTAAAATTCGCTTTAGATTTGGGTGGCCTGCGAAAACTATCCCAAACATATCAAATGCTTCTCTTTCGTGCCAATCAGCTGCCGGATAGATTGAGGCAATTGAATCAACCTCAGGGCATTCATTGTCCAAGCAATCAATATGAACACGCAGATAATCATGGTGTGTGCGCGAGTAAAAATGGGCGACCACCTCAAAACGAATATCGGCAGTGTCTCCTTGGTCAACCGCAGTCAAATCGACAAGAAGTTCGAAAGTCTCTTCTAAGTTAAGGAACTTGGCAAATTCTACCCAATGGGCAGGCAAGCAGGAAAGGGTCAGGCAATCAGCATGTGAAATCTTGGATAAATAGTCATGCTTTGCAATTAGGTTGGTGGTGAAATCTTGATCGATCATAGAAAATTAACTCGCGACCACAGACGGTTTATTTTTCAAGTTTTTGACTGAAGACTCATCTCCAATTTTATCCTGTAATTTGATCATGGCATCCAATAGGGCTTCTGGTCTTGGTGGGCAACCACTGACATAAACATCGACGGGAACAATCGAATCCACTCCCTGCATTACCGCGTATGAACGGTACATACCACCGGTCGATGCACAGGCACCCATGGCAACCACCCATTTGGGGTCTCCCATTTGGTCATAAATTCTACGAACAACTTCCGCCATTTTGTAGGTAACCGTTCCGGCCACAATCATGCAATCAGATTGGCGAGGTGAAAACCTCATAACTTCCATCCCAAAACGGGAGATATCGTAGCGGGAGGCAGCCGAAGCCATCAGTTCAATCGCACAACAGGCTAAGCCCATAGGCATTGGCCAAACCGAGTGTTTGCGGATCCAGTTAATTACGGCATCGGCTTTAGTCACAATGACATCTCCCTCTACCTTACCGTTGTATGCGACTTCGTTGGCTATCATTCCTTTTCTTTTTACCTAATCTTAAACGACAGGCAAACACCAAAAGACCTTGAGGTTGGAAAAACTTACATTTTCCGACCTGTCGAATTTTATTTTTTATTTTGAGCGTTGACGATCAGGGGAACGAAAGACATTAATTTGAAGCTTAATTTTCTAGCTGGAGAGGTGACAGAGTGGCCGATCGTGCAGCATTGGAAATGCTGTGTACCGCAAGGTACCGCGGGTTCGAATCCCGCCCTCTCCGCCATTCTTCTGAAATTAAGTATTTCGGATGAAAACCTTGGCGCTGTCTGAGAAAACAGCCTCTGGTAAATCCAGATGGGCAGGTGCAGAAATTAACTCCTCCTGTCCACTTATCTTTGCCTTGCCAGATATCAAAATAGCAGTCTGTCCATAAAGGTTAACACTTTCTCCCTCGGCTGGAGCCGTAACATCTCCTTCATTCAACCAACGGCGAAGACGCATTTGATCCCAACCATTGTACGGGTCTTTGGTACCGAGTAGGTTTTCCGCAAATCTCATTCCAGCTGTCTTCCACAGGCTTCCAGAAAGTTCAGGAGATTCTCCCATGATTGCCTGCATCGACTCCGTAGTAAGCCAAAGGGCGGTGACTGAGGAATCCGCCATCACATTGGCGGTTCGAGGAATTCCGCCTAAGACAGCCATTTCACCAATTACAGCACCCCGGCCCATAATATCGACGACAAGATCACCGATCGAAACTTTCACACTTCCCCGGGTAATGACAATCATACCATCTCCATCGTCGCCCTGCTTCATTACTGTATCTCCAGAGTTATAAGCTCGAGGTTCAGAAGCTGCCACGATTTTACCGATTAACTCTTCCGGCATGCCTTTGAGCCAGGTAACTTCTCGTAGGACTTCTTCTGGTTCAGGAAGGCGGAGTTCCAGGGAGCTTTCCATGACATCCTTCATCCTTTCTTCCACCGCCGTGATCATACGACTGGCTTCATCTGCCTCCAGCATGCCATCCGATTTTAATTTCTTGATGGTATTACGCTCATGATTGAGAACCGAGCGAATGGCGTCTTTGGTCTCAATACCGACCGTAGCTTCTGGATAATTCTCATGCATATTGCGGATATATTCTAAACCCCGTAAACGATTCTGGCGAATTTCATCCTTTAATAACCGTGAAGCCTTGCCGAGTTTGTCTGGATCCCCGGAGTCATCGAGTTCTTTCACTAGGGTATCCACCATCTTTGCCATATCCTGTTGTGCGACCACAAAAGCCTTAGCCGCATCATAGCTCACGGTAATTTTGTCAGTGAAGTGACCTTTAATGAAAGGCACATCCCGAATGGCTTCGGTTAATTTACTTACCCCACAAACCTTATCTAAATAATTCCGATCAGTCATGGGCACTTTTCCCTGCAGATCAAGGAATTCGCTCAGGTTATTGTCTAAAACAGCAACCGCACGAGCACTCAATAAACCAGCCCGGAATTGACCCCAATAACTACTTCTCTCACGCTCAAGTAATCTCCTTCGGGTTTCAGCAAGGGTGTCCATCTCCGCCATCTCGTCGGAAGTCAGCGGATATGCCACCGGATCAGGTAAATACTTCCTGACCAGCCCCCAATTGGCGCCACTCAGAAAACGATCATCTTTGAGCAGTTCCATTTCATTTTCACAACCTTCTGCCACATTTCCGGAAGCATTTGAAAACATCAATTTCTTCACTGCAGGCAATTTAGTCAGCCCCAATGCGTTGACTAAAGGACCAACCGTCGTGGCATTGACCAGCAAAGTAAGAAGTACAATCCCCGAGATCAGAAATAAAAACTGATCCCGCACCCGGGCGGATATCCCGACCAAAGAAGCTTGGGCTATGGCACCGGTCCCCTCCCCTAAAATCATCACAACCTTTTCGCCACTGGCAATTTGCTCTCGGAGCTTGGCCGCATCCTGAGAACTTTTATCTCCAAGGCTTTTGATGGCACGCCCTTCACTTTGGGATATACCGACCACTTTGCCTTGGCGGACTTCTACTTCCGCATGAGCCATAGATGTGCCCTGATACAAGTTTACATTTTGCCCCCCACCCACCAGGCTTGCCTGGCTTTTATCGACAACAAATGCTGAGGTCGTGTCGGCTACATATCCAGAACCTCCATCGGATACCGTAAACTCATATCTAAATTGTTCCGAGTAGACCACGAGAGCCAAAGCCAATCCAATTGCTCCACGCAGAGCTCCCCACCACACTACAATGGCATCTTTGCCAGGAAGACCATAACCAGCTTTCTTCATCAATGGATAGAATGTACCCATGTTGATTGCCCTGACTATGTGGATGACAAGGTAAACCAAGCCAAGAATTGCAAAGTCCATACCCGTAGGGTTTGCATTTTGGGCAATAACCACACCAACCACGATAAAAATGATAACATTGGCCACAAAGGCGATTAGTTCCCAAAACTCATGCATGAAGTGTTCCACCTCTGGACTAATCCGGGTCCGGCCAATCCCGGCCATAACAATCCCCAAAGCAACGAGCCCTAAAACTCCGGAAACATGAAAGAAATGCTCACAAATGAAAAATACCGCGTAGGAGGTGACGAGTACCACCGTAATTTCGATCATGGGGTCATTAAACACCTTTCTCACCCATAAAATAGCAATCAGACCAAGAAGTACCCCGATTAAGCCACCCGCTGCCCCAATTTGCCCAAAACCGACGGCAGCTGTGCCCAAGAAACTACCAGTGCCTGTAAATGCCTCAGCACCCGTAACCACCCCGATTAACAAAACAAAAGCAACGATGGCAGTACCGTCGTTTAAAAGAGATTCCCCTTCAATCAAAGTACCCAACTTTTTACTGGCGCCCAGATCTTTTAGCAGGGCAACCACAGCAACCGGGTCCGTGGCACTAACCACGGCCCCAAAAAGCATAGAGGCAAGCCATATAAAAGCCCCAGCCTCGGTGTTCCATTCTGAAAGAACGCCTCCTTCACCCCCGAAAAATTGGATTAAACCAAAAAAAGCAACACCTGTCATCACCGTAGCCGACACAATGCCCGGCCCGGCTAAATAAAAAGCATTAAGGAAAGATTTTTTGAAAGTATGTACGTCCAAGGCAAAACCAGCTTCGAAAATGAGAATGGGGAGAAAGACATAAAGAATGAGGTGACCGTCCAAGTTCCCCCCCCAGGTAATTGCACCACTTAAAGTATCAATAAACTTTGCCCACAAGCCAGTTGCATGTTCACTATGCTCAGCTCCCTCGCCATGACCACCATGTGGCCCATAAGCTCGATTGAGGGCACCCATAGCCAAACCGATCAAAAGGAGAAGAACGGTAAAAGGTAAAGGTATCTTTTGCAGGAAGTGGCGAGTGGCCGCTCCAATGACAAGGGCCACAATTAAGAAGAATAGACCATAAAGATAATCATGACCACCACCGGAGGCTAAGATCATTGGAGAAGAAATCATAAAATTCATAGTAAAAATGAGTTTATTGAGGATTAAAAATTATTTTCGTAGCAAGCGGCTGGGAAAGGGTCTTGACTCTATGACTTCATCTACAGGAATAGATTTATCATCTGAGTCTTCTTCCGAATTAACCGGTGCGTCCACAACCAGTCGCTTAGGCGAACGACCAAGCAACTCGGCAAGAGGATCAGCTGAAGGAATGGAATAACTGTCTAAGACAGAATCTTGGGTACTGCCATCCGGAGACGGCTCATTTTGTTCAGTTGCTGTTTGATCGGCAATGGATTTGGAAGGGATAACCTCAAAGCTATCAGCAGATTTAGCATCTCCCACCTCGGCACCATAGGTTACCCCGATGGATTCGGATTGGGCCAAAGCCACACTGGTAAGTGAACTTGAGAAAGAAGCGTTATTAGGGAAACCTGAAAGCAGGTAAGAGCTATCAATCAGGCTATTTAAATTAATATTTACTTTTTCTCCAAACCCCCGGCCACCGGGCATGATAAACACTAATTCTCCGGGTAAAACTTCAAAGGTCTCGTTCGATTTCAGATCCAACGCATCTAACCGGCCTAAAATCGTAACTATTTTAATCCCACCGTTGGTTTCAACCTCAACCAAAAAACAACCAGCCCCATTGAGTCGAACTTCAGCTTCCGGGCCTGCTATTTTAAATGAATTATTGATTTTGCGAGAACGCACCATCATAGACCCCTCACTTAGCTCAACGCCCTCTTCCAAAATAAGGAAACGGGTGTCGGCTCCAAAACGAAAGTTATAGCCAGAGCATAGAGTTTCCAGTCCACTTCTGGGTCGTACAGAAATTGATTGAGCCTTAGGCAAAAAACTAGCTTTTTTAAGTTTTTGCGGTGTAGCATCTCCATCTTTTACAACAGCACCATCCCCTTGGGACAGCAATAGGAGATGGGAGGATTGCCCAAACAAAGTAGAGCAAAACATGATACTTGCTGAAAGCAGAATAAGTAACCTTCGCATGGGGAATGATCAAAAACAAGGTTTGGGTGAAGGTCAAACCTTCAAAAGTAAAATTTTACACGGTTTTTTAATCTGCTTTCCAAGATAACCGAAAAAATCCCAAAACATTTACAAAACAGCTCAGAGCCCTAGACCCAGTAGAGGAAGACTAAAAATCAAAAGTTTCGATAACCAGGGCTTGAATAATCGTAATAAATTGAATGGGCACCAGGTTTGCCGGCAGGCAAATAAATCCAGTTCCCTAAATCATCGGACCACATGTAAGGCCAAATATTTTCACCGGTCCATAACCAATTCATGCCATCCTTCCAAAGCCACACTCCATCACCATCAACCGGCGATGAGAAAAGCCATTGCAAAGAACTATGGAAAAGCCAGCCATGATCATAATACTTAAAATCCCCGAACCAAGGGGATTGAAGCCAACCCCCTTCCCTTTCCTCTACTTTCCCCCACCATAAAACTGGGGGTTCAGGAACTTTCATTCTTTTGATTGTTCCCATATTCATCCCCGCCTCATTTACGGCATAGGCTTGGATATATAATCGTTTCGGAAAAGGGCTTTCATCTAGCTGCCAGGAAAAATCATGCTGGGTATGAACGGGCAGCCTTACCGTCTCCGGCCCCATGGGATCAATTCGTAATCGAGGCGAAAGCAAAAAGCCCACCTCTTCAATCTTACCCCCTCCGTCATGCAATACCCTACCCGACAAGTGAATTTCACCCTTTTCTGCTATTTCTCCGGAATTTGTGTAAACAATGGGCAGCAGGACCTCGCCGGGAACGGGAGGTTCCTTGGGATCCTCCGGCATGTCTATGATACCAACAACTAAATCCAGTACAGCACTGCTCTCACCATCACTTGCTTTAATGCTAAGCTCATACAGGTTATCCTGGTTGGCATCTTCCGCCCATTCATAATCCCGCGAGGTGAAAAAGCGTAAATCTCCCGTGAACGGATCGATATCAAAGAATTTTTGATCCAATCCCCCGTTCAACATATAAGATATCGAATATCCTCCCAGACCGCTTGCCTCAATCTGGGCTATATAATTCATATTTTCTTCCACCTCGATAAAATCAGGGTTCATGAAAAGGAGCTCATCCATGCCCGGCCCACCTGGGTAATTCGGATCTGTCGGCTTATCTTGATCTGTTGGATCCTCCTTCACCTCCAAAATACCAACGACTAAATCAAGAAACCCAATATTCACTCCGTCAGTTGCCTCAATGGTCACCTCATAGAGATTGTCCAGGTTCGCGTCTTCTGGATGATGAAAATCTCTCGGGATCAGAAAACTTAGCCTGCCAGTAACCGGACTCAATTGAAAGAAAAGAGCATCGGCTCCAGTCACCAAACTGTACATTAGATAGGCACCCCCACCCCCACTGGCCGTAATATTGGTGACGAACTCATCCTTTTCCTGAACGCTGATAAAAGAAGGTGTAATGAAAGTAACAGAACCAGTGCCAGGTTGCCCCCCATCGTCACCGGGACCCGCACCACCGGAATGTTTGTTTTCATCTACAATTCTGAAGGTCAAAGTACCTTCAAAAATTTCTCCCTCATCCATTTCGATCCAAGTACCCTCGGCAAAGCCCGCTTCCTTAAAGGTCAAATTGATCTCTTCCATCTCATGCCCGGCAGATCCCAAAGAAATCAGAGCAGATGTATCAGAGATTCTCTTATAGATGTATGGCTCATACTCGATTTGCTGGGAATTTGCATCAAAAGCACTCAGTTCAAAATCACCAAAGGTGACTCTCTCCATTCCCAGATCTTCGTAACCACCATTGGGCATCAACTCGCGGAAATGAATCTCGACCTCCAGTCCGGCTAAACTCTCGGGTGCTTCCACTCCACCATCACCCCCACCACCGGTATTGGGGCCATTATCTGTCGCCTTAAAACTAAAAGGTCCGCTGGCAAATCCTGAAGAATCTCCGTAATCCTCGTCCTTTTTGTAGGTGCCAGATAGTTCAGATGTGAAGGTAAGCGAATATTGGAAAAAAGGAAACCCTCCCTCTACCGAATAGGATAAATCTGCGGTATTTTCACCCGTTTTTGTATAACTATATTCTCCCTCTGCCACCGGATTATCGTACCCATTGGTAATAACTGCATGAAACCGACCGAGTTCATCAAATGTAATCGTCTCTTCGTAAATAGCCCAACCATCATCCCGGGCAAACATTTCAAGGCCTTCAATTGCAAAGGGTGCAAACCCAACCGAGTCAATGGGATCACCCTTGTCGTCCTCTAAAATATCCAACACTTCAACCCTCAGTACCAATGCGGTATTTTCAAAGCTATCTCCTACCTCTATGATTAATTCGTACACATTATCGGTGTTTGCATCTTGTGGCTTTTCAAAGTCCCGGGGTGCAATAAAACTCAGACCACCGGTTGCTTCATTGAGTTTGAAAAATTCTTTATCATCTCCACCAATCAGGGAGTAAATTAACACATCCCCATCCGCATCCAGGGCCTCAAAATCGTGGATAAATGCCTGGCTTTCCTCCACACTCAGGTTGCCATCACTTTGGAACTGCGGGGCCTGGTTTGGAGTGATTCCCCAGTCATAAGGCCAGTTTGAGTTGGCTGAAAAAGTCTGATGGATAAGATTTTTATTTTCCTCGCTCAGGGAATCCGCAGAGGCAAAGATATGTCCCATTGTGTTAACTCCTGTGATGTCCCAATTACTTAGATCCTGATTAAAAGCAGCGGCACTCCAAAAGATTTTATCCAAGCTGAGAAGAGAGGAAACATTCCAATCCCCGATCGCTTGATTAAAGGATGTGGCATCCCGGAACATCTCCGCAAATGTCGTGGCCGAAGATGTATCCCAGCTTATAATGTCTTGATTGAAAGATTTGGCACCCCGGAAGAAACCGCTGAAATTCTTAACCCCGCTCACATCCCATTTGCTTATGTCTTCATTAAAAGAAGCCCTGTCCTTAAAAGCCTGGTACATATTTGTGACCGCCGAGGTATTCCAGTCGCTGATGTGGCCATAGGTGGCGGTGGCATTCGCTTCGTCGCTAAACCACATGTTTACAGCGGTCATGAAATTACTATTATCTAAAGCCTGCCTTGTTTTCTCCATTTGGTAAAGCATACCGATCTCATCTGCAGACAAAGCACGGTCGTAGATGCGAATATCATCAATGGAACCATCAAAGAATTTCCACGATAGATGACCTCCAACATAGATCGCAGGTTTTTCATTTTTAAGAGCATCTCTTTGAAAGGGTACTGTACTCTGCAAAGCGGAATCAACATACAGCTTAACTTCACTCACAGAAGACACCATGGTTAACTGATACCAACGATCGATTTGGTTCGTTTGCTTGGCAACAGCCTTCACAAGCGATGAAGAATTAGTTCCTGTGGCTAGATGATCGATGACAAATTTACCCTGGTCTTTTTGATGTAAAATATTGACCCGCAAAGACTCTGAATTTCCTGTAGAGTCATTCACAGCCAAGATAAATGGATAATCGGATGGAACAGAATTCATCCTTACCCACAATGACCATGAAAAAGAAATGTTATCATCAATACTATCCGAGAAATTGGTATTGGAAAGGTAAACCTGATCAAGCCGACAAGATTTCCCATTCAGACC
>Ga0206129_10005426_pt1 | contig 13437 bp, 11 predicted proteins | sample Helgoland_Spring_8_FD_148616 | JGI IMG/M metagenome (GOLD analysis project Ga0206129, IMG submission 148616) | Pelagic subsurface seawater microbial communities from Kabeltonne, Helgoland, North Sea - Helgoland_Spring_Bloom_20160502_2 | ecosystem: Environmental > Aquatic > Marine > Epipelagic ...
ATCACCAGTAAATGCAATAGGCGATGCAATCTCATAATAAGCATTTGCAATCGGGTCTAGGTCTATGAATACCCTACCCCCAATCTTTTTGTAAAACCACTCATACATACAATCCATTAAAGCCTTCATTTTAGAACCCCTTTCTTATATGTACCTTTATGTAAACTACTATTTGTTGTCATAATACTTCCCATTACCATTTAGTTTTATTAGCCCAATAAGCTGCACTCATCTTGCCTTTAGCTATATTCTTGGCATGACGGGCTTTAAATGATTTGCGTTTAGCTTTCATCTTATCTCCTTCACCAGCCTTAGCCTTTCCTGCTGTAGATGCACCTTGCTCTCCAAATCGGATAGTCTTAATTTTATCTCCGACCTTTGCTACAACTACATGGCTCTTAGTAGGATGACTAGGAGTCTTCTTAGGCTTATTGAAACCTGATACTCCTGCTCTACTTAATCTAGAATCTTTATCTGACATGTTACTTCCTCTTGCCTTTACGCTTCATTCCAGCGTAGCTCCCGTTGTCTGCTCTGTTAGCAGTCTTAGAACGTACCCTAGTATTACTTTCTTCTTTACTGCCACCGTTACGTAGAGGCTTCTTGTGGTCTATATCCTTACCATCACCTTTAGAAACCTTACCTTTCTTTATAGCTTGGTTACGAGCTTTGTTCCTAGCTGCACGTTCTTTCTTGGCTTTATCTGTAGAATTATAAGCTCTCTGTTGCTTACTTCTCGCAGATGCAGTAGATGATGTTTCACCTTTCTTTGGCATAATTTCCTCTTAATATGTCATTCATCGTATAATATAGACCACTCGTCGCATTTGAAATTGCTTTTCTGCTCAGATATTTCTATAGTAATTATATCCCTTAAGTAATTACTACTATCTATCTAAACATCCGTACTAACTTAAACTATCCTTTATTAGCTTCTACAAAAGCTCTGCTAACTTCAGTCTTTAAATACTTAATCTCATCTTCTGTAGCTCCTAGCTTATCTAAACTAACAAACAGCTCATCTATAAACTTATTATACGACTTAACATTCTTACTAATAGCAGCATCTTGATTCCAAGTAACTTTAAGAGTATCTGGGTCTAATGCATTAAGTTTGTTTTCTAGTTTGGTTGTTGGTAGTCCTACATTGAAGCCTTTAGGCGGTATAGGTTTAGTAAATAAATCTGAACTAGATGGTGTCTGCTCTGTTAGTAGTTGTGGCACCGCTCTACGTAAGAACTTCTCAGCATAATCTACTACACCTAACATCACCATGTCTTGCCTCTCAGGAGATAGTAGGTTAGCAGGTGTTCCTTTAGACATAGCTTTTACATAGGCAACAAAGCCACCGCCATTAAGCATCTCTTCTTGAGTAGCATTGCTCCCTTGGAAGTCCTCTAATACAATATCAGTATAAGCATCCTTAGTTGCTTTAGGTACGTTTTCATCTGCGTTCTTGTATATATCCGCAATCCTTTGGAATCGCGATTGCTTCTCTTTATTCCTAGCCTTTACATCTGGAGGAGGTAGGTTGGAAACATCCGTCTCAAACTTAGCTGCACCGCTGAATACTGAAGCAAAGTCACCTCTCCCTCCCAACGAGGAATTCTCCATTAATGCATTTGCATACACTTCCAGAAACTTCCCACTCAAAGCCCCTTGAGGGAGGAAAGGCGTAAACTGAAAAATTGCTGCTAAGTTCCTATCTGTAGGATTATCAGAATTCGCCATAGCTAATACGGCACCTGTGGTAGTGGCTGCTAGCTGGTTAGCCCCTACTTCCTTAACATCCTTTCTACTTAACTGCCTATCCACCATATCAAAAATACTTAACTGAGTAGCAAATGCCTCATTAGCTTTATTTGGTGTAAGTGGTATACCAGCTTCGTTTGCACTTGCTACGGCTTGCTCTATAAACATCCGCCTTAAGTTATCATTCCCTTCCATGAGTGTAGATACTTGAGTAGGGTCATTGAAATTAGCTTGTGATATGTAATTCCTAGCTTGCTTCACATACATATTTTCCGCAGCAGCTCCAAAATCAATAACAAATTTATCTATTGCTAAATCAGACTCCTTCCCCTCAACCGTAAGCTTTGTATTCCTTAAATCCAACTCCGCTTTCTGCGCTTGTGTCTTTGCTAGCTTTGCTTGCCCTACAAGTTTAGCTTGTTGGAGAGTTGCCTCATCCGCATCTAGGGAAACATCATAAGGTATGTAAGCTTGTAAGGTATTAACTTCCTCTTGCAAAGCTCTTCTTTCTGATATTTCTTTCTGTATAGCAGCATCGGCTGTAGTTAATGCTTGGGTTGAAGTAACCTTAGAGACTTTGTTTGTTTCCCCTAGGATATCCCACCACTCAGTTGGAGAGTACTCTCTTTTCAGGGCATTCTCTCTTCGGCTTATATCTGTTGGGGACACACCTTGCTGACTAAGAAGTCTTACTTGACGCAACCTCTCTTGCCCCGTAGCCATACGTGTAGCTTGCTTAGACATCGCCTCCTTAGCAACACCTAACTCTTCTTTAGCTTGTTGTTGTTGGTAGAACTGTAAACCTGTACTAGCTAGGTTAACTATATCTCCACCCAGACTACTAGAAGGTGCTGAGAATTGAGGAGTAGAACTAGCAGTCTTTGTTAACTGCTTAATATCTCTTGTGAACTCTGTCATATTATTTTCCGTAAGCCTTTTCTATTTCAGGAATCATGGATTGGATTATAGTAATTTGGTTGTCTATCTGCCTACGCATCTCATCCGTACTCGCATCTTCTTTCAATGATTGTAATTCTGGTATAATGTCATTCAAGTCCCTTTGGTCTATGTATGGTTTAATGTAAGCCTTGAAATCCTTCCCTATATCGGATGATACATACCCAGCTAATGCTTGGACTATATCCCCTCTCTTTAAGGGGTCTACAGCCCCCGTAGCGATGCCTGAGTACTTACTGGCTATCCTTAACATACCTTCAAGAGAACGTTCCTTAGCAAGCTCCCTGTGCATTGCTCTGGACAGTATCTTAGACAGCCCTTTTACAGCATTATCATTAGCTGTAGAATCAGAACTGAATTCTTGCCACCTTTCTTGTATAGCAGTAGGTGTAAAGTTACCGAGCTGCATTATGGACTCGTATGTAGTAACAGGTAAGTTACCAGAGAGACTTGACTTGTATGCGTAGTTACCTAAGTGATATGCCATATAAGCTCTTTGGTAATCACTTATCCCTGCAACCGTTCCCATAACCTCTGATATAATATTACTAGCTTCTTCATCCCAAGATAAACCTTCTGTGCCAGATATTGCCAACACAGCTTTAGCAGTAGTTCCCACCATACCTGCAACATAGCCCGCTGCTCCAGTTATAGTGAGAGTCCCTTCCATTGCAAACTTCTTAACATGGTAGTCATAGAAAGTATCCACTACAGAAGCAGGATGCATCTTACTAGAGAAGTCTACTTGACCTTCAGCTCCAAGAGCGTTCATAGATGAATTTATAACTTGGTTCATCATATTGCCTTGCAACACTTCTCTGGCTATAGGATTCTCAACTTGATTTATAGCATCCTCCACTTTAGAGCCAAGTATACCACCGAATATACCTTGTGGCCCAAACACAGCATAAGTAGCAATCAGGGAACCCGCAGCTTGTAAATGACTACTAGCTAAAGGAGAAACTCTTTCTGGTGCCTCCTTCCCCATTGCCAGTAATATTGGGTCTTTAGTTAGCTTGAGTACAGGGTCTACAATTACATCTAGGTACATTTTGTGTACGTGTTGTGTGAACTGAAACATAGGACTAAGTAATGAAGACTTAGATTGGTAGTCAAACTGATTTACAGAGTTCTGTGTCTGTGTAATCTTCTGAGCATTAAAGCTCATATCAGTTTTAGTTTTAGCATCAAATTTTCTACCGCCCTTTACAACATTCTTTCTAAATTCAGCCATGTAAGAAGCGAGGTTAACTAGCTTTATAACACCTTCTTGCCCTGCTTTAGAAACTGTGAACGGGGATAAAACAGCATTCTTGCCTATACTAAGCGCATTACCCACCTTAGTAGGAGTAGCACCTATACTGCTATTCTGGACAAGCTTCATAAAGTCATCCGACATACCAACAGCATCCCATAGCCCGTTGTTTTTAATTTCTTCTACAAACTCCCTTGCAAGCTTTTCATCAATACCCATAGACTTAGCTAAACTTTTAATACGTTCAGGAGAGCTTTTTCTTAAAGCAAGTAGAGTAGGGATAAGGTTCTTAATCGTGTGAGCAGTCTCAACTGGATACTTCTGAGCTACATATAATAACTGAGTAGTATTCTGTATAATTTGAAATACAGGTCTCCCCACAATTACCATCTGTGTAGCGAAGTTCTGTAAGGCACTGGATATACTCTGCGTATCCACTCCAATACTCACAGTATCCTTAACAAAGTTATCTATAGCCTTAAAAGCTTCCCCTTGTTTAACCTTCGAGATGCCTTCAATGTAGTCGTGCCACTGTCTCGCTTTAGCTGCAACATCTGTAGGTATTTCAGAGGAGTTAATCATATCCTCAAATTTCCCACTATAAGGTGTACCAGCTTTCTCCTTGAAGTACTTCTCAAACTGCTTTAGAAACCTAGCACGTAGGCTGTTGATAACATCTACATCCAGCTGCCTCTCAATACTGCCTACAGACCTTGAAAGGGACTCTAGTACACCAAGGGTTTCAGCTTGTAATCCGTCTGACCCTTTCATTATAGCGCCTCTTTGTTTTGTATGCGCTCCTGCATATCCAAACTGAACGCTACTCTCATCCCCATAGATACCATCTAGGTCAGTGTTTTCTCTAGCCCTCGTAACTGTAGCCTCTACACCCTCTTCCTCTAGGAGTTTGGCAGATGCCTTTCTCGCTTCGCCCTCTGTTTTAACAATGTGGGTTGTAGAGAAACTCTTTTCATCCACACCATCTACTCTACGGACTACTTTTATTTTAACAGTCCAGCCAGCATCCCTATAGAACCTGTCAATATGACCAGCTCTTTGATTTAAGACAATAGCAGGGAGTTCTTTTACATCAGCTTTATTAGCGATAACAAGTCTACGGTATTCACCAGCTTCATCTACTACAGCCTTTTCTAGTCTGACAACAGCTTGAGTGGAGTCTAAGTCTTCTACAAGAACATTCTTCTTAGTCCCTATGTCATAAACCTCTTTGACTTCAGGTTTGTTGACAACAGAACCTCTCTGTACCTCACCATTAATCGTGACATCCTTAACATCTCTTGCAACAAGGGACTTTCTATATTTCTCATTTCTTATTTGGTATATATCATCCATGATTTTCTGGATACGTTTGTATCGTTTGAATGTGTTTTGTGCTTCACTCGGAGAGCTGCCAATAACTCTTGAAAATTCATCCACACTTTCAATCCAATCCTGACCTTCGTTATCTGTATACTTCAGGGCTTGGGTAAGATTATCTACATCCTTTGCATTCATTGGTTTTAAACCAGCTCTAGAGAGAACACCTGAATCTTTAGAGAATATGGACTCTAGCTCAGTCTGCATCTTTTGTGCTTTAGAACGATTATAACCCTTTAATGCAAAGACACCTTTAAGTACATCCTGTCCTATTCTTCTAAGAGGGTCTAATAACAAGGATGAACCTTTAGCGGTATTGTTTAGGTCTACGTATAGATTCTTTGTATCGTATCTAGGGTTAAATTCGTGTTTCTGCTGAACTTCTATGTACCACTTACCATTCCTTTCTACAACGCTCTTCTTATCTACACCAACCAAAGCATTATTCATAGCTTCTTCAGCTAGGGAAGATGATTCAAAACCCTCATCCCCATCCCCAAATAAGTATTTGAAGTCACCCTTAGACGCAACATCTGCGTTGTCTGTTATTGTTACCGATTTACCTATTGCTACGGAGCTATCCTGTAGTTTGAGAGAGCTACCTGTAGAACGAGCTAGAGCCTTAGCTCTCTTCTCTCCAGCTAGAAGTATATCTTCATCTACCAGAATAAGCTCATTCACAACGTTGTTTACGTTAGGGTAGCCTAAGTCGGTAGTATCGGAAGGAGTAGGTAAGAGTCTTGCAGCCATTGCTTGAGGGGATAAACCCACACTCTTGGCAAGTTCTTTTAACCCCTTGCTCTTAACCCCTTGATGGAAACTAGATAACTTCTCTTTTACAATCTGGTCGTAAGCTGTAGTCGCACCTCTCGTGTCGTACACAAACTCTACTTTATGCTCACCTGTAGGTTCAAATAAGTCTTTGTCTCCTGCTCTCCCGTCTTTAACAAAAGTATCTAGCCTTGAGAGTTTAGACTCAGCCGTAGCTGCCGTATCAAACTCATCCACCATCCCTTGAACAACACCTTGTCTACGGGCTACCGCATCTAACTGGGCTTGTTTATTAGCATTAACCATCTTCAGAGCATCTTTAAACTTTATCTTTTCTTTATTAGCTAAAGCTCTTGCTTCTGTATTCGTATTCGTATTAGATACTTCATCTTTGAGTTTACCAAGCTCTTTCTTTTCTGTTTCCAGATTCATACGGAACTCGCGAGTCCCCTTCTTAGAAGCTGAAGCCGACAAATCTTTTCTTACATCTCTGACCTTCTCAGCTATTTTAACGCTAGTAGGCTGTTGCACAACAAGTGTGTTGAGACTTTCTGTAAAGGGGACAAAAGGTATTTTATCGGAATCTGCAAGTGGGTTAGGATTCTTATTAGAAGGGAATATACGGTAAGCGAGGAACTTCATTAACCCCTTTATACCCTTTCCTGCGTTCTTGTACTCAACACCTAGTATTGTGGCATTAATAGCTGTTTCAATTAAGTCCTCAAATTCAGCATGTGTATCTTGATTCCCACGAATTATGCCTAAGCCGCCTTCTCGAATAGCACTTTGCAATCCAGCTAATTGGTCTGTTATTAAAAGTGAGTTGTTATTGCCTATTAAAAATGTTTCTGTCTCTAACCAACTATCCACTATCTGAGTGAAAGCTTCTTCTTGTTCATCTTGTGGTGCGTTACGGATTGTCTCCAGTGCTGCAGATAAACCATTATCAAACTTATCCCACTCTTCTGAGGCTGCGCCCGTAGGGAGCATTATCTCTACCACATCAAACAATACTTTAGGTAAGCTTGTTGTTTCCCATACCCTAGCTTCTTGTTTAGCTAACTCAGTAGAACGGATAGCATCCATTTCTATGTTGTTAGATAGAGAACGCATTCGCGAAGATGGTATATTTAAAGAATCTACAATAAAGTTCTGTCTAAAGTCCACCATTGAGATAGGCTTGCGAGGAGCATCCGCTGCCTGTTGTAAAATACTAGCTACATCCCAAGGGGATTGCGCAGCATCTACTTCTTTCTCGATACGTATAATCTCTTGCTTTTGCTTCGAGTTAGATAACAAAGCTGTAGCTTCGGTTGTTGAGGTTGTATCCCCAGACTCGAACTCAGAAGCTAACTCCTCCCTCCCCCTCTCTAAAAGAGGTGAAAGTAACATAGACATCTCAGAAGAGCCTAACTTACTCATGGTGGTATCAACGATTACCTCGTTACTGAATAGAGCTGCAAAGTCAAAATCAGGAACTTCCTCAAAAAGACCACCTGAGAACTTCTCTACATTCCTATCTACAACAACATCAGCTTCTCTTTGCTCCCATACCTTCCCACCTTCTATCGGCTCACCACTAGCTCCACGTACAGCACCTTTCTCTCCCTCTTGCATCTCAAGTTCTTCAAATGCTGTTTCTAAAGCCTTAACAGCTTCGGGATTAAATCTACTTAATGTACTATTACCTGCCTCTGTAGTTGGTTTATCAGATATAAGCTCATTCTCTAGAGAACCAGCTTTACGAATATCATCTAATGTATAGCCTTTAGCTTTTAAATCCTTAGCCTTAGCTATAGCCGTAGCTCTGTTATCTGATGCTTCAGGTCGTGACTCCACTGTACCTAAATTAGTTCCTACCTGAATCACTTCCACATACTCCCAGTACCACCAGCGTTAATATCACTTACACGTACACCTTCTACAAACTGGCTATTACTGATACCATTAGTTGTTGGCGCTGTAGTCTTATTAGGAGCCATACTACTCCCCATCATTGCTAGATTAGCTCCACTACTAAACATAGAAGCTTGCCCTGCATATTGATTAGCTTTACTCATATTCTGTGCTATACGAGTTTGAAAGAAATCCATTTGATTTGAGAACTGCATATTCCCTGCTGTAAGAGAGCCTACGGAACTGTACCCACCTTGAGCTGCACTACTCTGTAATGTCCCTCCAGTAGCTGCTCCTTGAACTATCTGTGCTTGAGCTATACGTTGTTGTCGTACTGCTGCCATTTGCTCTCTAGCTTGCTGCGCTCTCCTCACACCCTCTTGGTTACGAGAAGCTTTCCGTTGCGCTTTACGAGACTTCTCTCCCGTCACAATACTCCCTGCTGTCGCAGTACCTGCTATTACTAAAGCTGTTGTTACAGGGTCAAGCATAATAGTTCTCCTTTAAATTGACCATTACTTGTGTACATTTCATCTATTACATCCATACCAAATAAACTACCAAACTTAGTAAGTTTTTTATTGTTACTAAAAGCATAAAGTTCATTTCGAGGGGCTTGGTCAATTAGAATGTAAAAAACATTAAGCATATCTCTATACACAGAAAGCTTCCATTTTTGAACAAGACAATGAACTACCCACCCCATTGAGCTATCCTCAATGTATACAGAAAAATTAGAATCTTTGTATAGACAAGGGTGTTGTATAGAATCTTTTTCTAAAATATCTACAATCACATTCTACCTCTCATGGTATAACCTACGGAGTACCCTAAGAGTTGCATATCTTTCTCTGGCTCGGCTTGAAATACAAATTGAACAGCATCCCCATTACCACGAATATTGAATTTCTTAGAAATAAGACTCTCGCCTGTATCAAATACATAAGGATAAGCATCTGGTATAAAGCCTCTTTGCATTGGCTTGTATAACTGCATAGCTTGACCTCTTCCTACGTTATTTAATACACCTGTGTACTTACCGTATGCTGCACTCTTATCAAAGTCCCAACGAGCTTGAAACAAGCAACCACTAGGGTAATCAAATACATAACTATCTGTACCGTACCCTGTTATAGTTGTTTCTGTCTTTCTAAAAAATACTTTAGCTTGTGACACAGCTTTCTTATTAGAAAACTTACCAAGTGTTTCATATCCTGTTACAAGATAAGCTTTTTGGTCTGTACCAAAATCTTTAAATACACGATTCCCTCTAGAAGAGAAGGAGTACGTAACATTAGTATCAGTCTGAAGAGAATTAGGGTAGTACAAAGCATTAGCTATAGTAAATGGCATACGGAGTTTGTATGAGGCACTAGACTGTTTCTGAGGATAGAATGCTCCTATAGTAGTATCTAGAACTAAACCTTCTCCCTGTGTCTTAGGTAGCCACCACTCACATTGTTTTGTACCAGAATTATACACACCTTGTGCGCCTTCTCCTGCAAGAGTAGACAAGTAGTAAGAACGGATTGTTGTTTCTGTTATATCAACAGCATCCACACCTTTAAACTGATTTACAGACAACTGCATAATACCGTTATTGGAAAAGTAATAAACACTGTTATCGGCTACTACAATACTCTTAGAGCTATCTATTCCTCTTTCTGTAATCTTTTCTACATTAAAAGATGTAGCTTTAAATCCTCCATCAGGGTTGTAGATATACCACACACCATTACCAGCAAAAATAAGAACACCTGAACTATAAGATTGCATAGCTTTAATGCGCTGAGTATCTTCTAGCTCTATAACTCCTCCATCTGTATCTAATAAATCAGGGAACTCACTACTAGTAGGGTCATTCTGTTGGTAACATCTCCCTGCATCGTTGTCAGTTTCTAAAACTTGAGTGAAGTACACCATACTGTCTACAGCGTAAAAGAATCTCCCAAATGCACTAGCACAGGAAGTAGGGTTCTTAAAGTTCTTTTTTGGGTTATCTACTGCCATAGTCTCCTCCTCTTTCTTTTAATATCATTATTCTGGATCTAAAAATTCATCATAGGGTGGCTTGTAAGGAGGAACACCACCACCACCAGAAGGAGTGTTAGGGTCAGTAGGGTCTATAACATCAGGCTCATCTGGACTATATGTAGGAGTTCCTGCGAAGTTTATAGTACCTATAGGGACAAGTGTTGTGCTTGGCGCACCATCATCTTCGGGAGAACTTAACTTAGAAGTTCTGTCAAAATTATTAATATCATAAACATAGTGACCTCTTCCTGCTTTACTGTTACCAAAGTTAGCTCCCTCAACATCTTTAGCTGAGAACACTGTATCACCAGTTTCATCTATAATAACTCCAATAGACGCTACTTGTGCATTACTCGGATAGTAACCATTACCTCCTTCTCCTGCCTCAGCATTTGTGTAATCTTTGAAAGCTGTAGTCACTAGTTTTTCTATTTTATTGTCTTCCACATCAGCTCTTGTAAGATGCCAATCAGCATTAAATAGATTGTATTTATGGTTGTTTGAAAGACTAGAAGGATTCTCAGATATTTCTAACCCATCATCCACTAATTCAAAGTCACGTACATTTACTTTAATACTACTAACAAAAATTTCCTTTGTAAGTTCTTTGTACTCACACATAATAGGATTCGTACCTTGGTCTGTAGTAATGACAAGGTAGTTAGTAGTCTCAGCTATTTGTGTTTTTACTACAGCAGAAGAAATTGCAAGTTCTGCTATAAATGTAAAGTCATCATCTACTGCATGAAAACGCAGTTTTGTTTGCGGGGTGTCGTCTGTAACTGTAAGGCATACTAAAGATGGGCCTCTCCAATAGAACACGTTTTCTACAGCAGCAAATCCACCAGTAACAACAAAAGGAGTTACTAGCTCTTCAAATCCTAATCGTCTTTTACGAATTAAGCCATCTTTGTTAATTACAAAATTTAATTCACCTGCTGTAAATCCTTCAGGAAAAGTTAAAGCAGAGGACTCTGTATTCAAACCTTTAATTAAAGAAAGGTAATCTTTTTGACCTGAAGCTCTAGGCATCTTTAATCCTTATATCCACCCATTAAAAACTTCTTAATGGCACTAGGTTGTTTATGTTTAGATGGAACTTCCAAGCCATTTGCTTCTGCCCACTTCAATAAGTCCGCTTTAGAAATTAAACTCTCTAAATCTGCACTTTTATCAACAGAGGACTCAGGTGCTTTTTTACTTAACTGATAAAGCTCCCAAGCTCTAGCTGCTTCACTCTTTCTAATAAAGCATCCACTTAATGCTTCAGCAACTTTGCCACTACGACTCCATCTATAAAACCCATCAAAAATTAATTTGTAATCAGTATCCATTATCCGCCATGACCTCTTGGTACGTAACTCCCACTTAAACCTCTTCTTCCGTATTTAGGTTTGCTTTCGCTTTGACCTAGTGTACGGTTGTCTTGTTGGAGTTTTATTTTCTTGACTCTCGCTCTTTGAGCAATCATGCCAATAGGTTGTTGGTGAACTAAAGTAAGTGCTTCATTAAGAAACATATCTAAGAAAGTTTCAGACAGATGATTCGGAATTGGTATTGCAAAAGAATCTTCTTGTAAGAATACTTTTTCTTGTGAAGCTACAAATCTGGTCTTACTTGCTTGAAGGGTAGTATCGAATTCGTTATTATAAGAATCGAATACAACATGAACATTATCAAAAGAGGTAAAATAAGAAGGAAACTGGTTAGTACGGATAGACATTTTATTATCATTGTAACCTTCCACTATTATAGAATTTGTTTTATTAGAATGCAAAGTATATTCAATGAAGTCAAGAGGAGGTAAGTAACCAACTAATTTGTAGTCAAGTTCTCCTGCTTCCTTCGATACATTGTACCATATCTTACTTCTTTGTATCTTCTGAACCCTTTCAGGTAACAGCATGTAGTTAGGTCGAGTTGTATCAGCTAAAGACTCTAGAGTTAGCTCATCCATAGTGAACAATACATTGTCGTATTCTTGCACCATTTGGTAGTACACACGCTCCGCAATTTTAGCTACTTGTTGAGATTCATCCGTATCAAAAATACTGTCTACATAGAAACCGCTTGTCGCATCAAGGTACTCTTGTGTAACTTGTAATAATGTTCTTTTCATTTTTCTCTCCAAGGAACTTTATGAAAGGGACTCCTAAGAATCCCTTTTAAAAGCTACCTACTGACTAGACAGGCGTTGCTATAGTTACTAGTGCTTCAGGACGTTTAAGCGCGAAGCCATAACGACAAGTAGCAGACCATTCATCACGTTTCAGGTTAGTGTTACGGAAGAATTCAGTCTCAGGACGCTGACGGATAACACCCATAAACGGCATTGAAGTGTCATTAGCCATAGACATTGCAATACAACCTTTACCAGTAATTGCACCGCCACCAGTACCATCACTCTTAGCTAGAGCTTCGGCAGTAACTGCTGGCAAGTTGTGACTTACCATAATGTTAATACCAGCAATGTTACGAACAATGTTAAGCTTATCACCAAAACCAGTTTGTACTAAACCTTGAACATCGAAGTTAAACTGAGAACCATTACTTACTTCAGTAATGTTTAATAGTTTATTAAGTTCGTATTCGGCTTCAGGAGTAACTATTAACATACGATTTTCGGTAGGGATATAAGCCTTATCGAAAGCGTACTTGACGAACATAATGTCCTCAATAGTTAAAGCACCACCAGTACCACCGCCTTTAAGACGATGAGGCACACCACCAATAGCGTTGTTGTTACCAAGGGTCTGAGAGTTAGCTGTAGCTAAACAAGCAACTTCCAAATCCGTAGCCATAGCAATACCAGACTTGTGAACATTCTCTTGATAGAACGCTTCTGACTGATGCGCGTCTTGCTTCATACGATCTGTTACAAAGAAACCGTCCTGCTTATATGCAGTAACAGCAAGGTCTTTACGAGAAGTAGTCATACCGTCATAGGCAATCTGAGTATTCTCGGTGTAGTCTGTAACATCACGATCTGCCGTTAAAGTAACATTAAGAGTGTCACCATCAGGGAAGATACCTGTTTTGTCATCGAACAAAGGACGACCAACTAACCAGTCATCGAACTGCTTCTCTAAAGAAACTTGATATAGCTCTTGACGAACTAGGTTAGGGACTTGTGCATAAGTAAAATTTGACATAATATTTTCTCAGTTAGAAAGTTAATTTAACACCTTGTTTCTCTGCAATCTTACGATAGTTATCTATAGCCGTATTAACACGAGAGCGGTCATTAAAACCACGCGAAAAGTCTAGCCCAGATTCTTTCTTCTGCGTAAAACCAGATACAGAGTTACTAGGGTTATAAGTTGTTTTGGGTTGTTTATCTAAACCAAATAACTTTTTAAAGCGTTTCGGATTAGCCTGTGCCTCTTTGATAATGT
>Ga0206129_10005449_pt1 | contig 13416 bp, 10 predicted proteins | sample Helgoland_Spring_8_FD_148616 | JGI IMG/M metagenome (GOLD analysis project Ga0206129, IMG submission 148616) | Pelagic subsurface seawater microbial communities from Kabeltonne, Helgoland, North Sea - Helgoland_Spring_Bloom_20160502_2 | ecosystem: Environmental > Aquatic > Marine > Epipelagic ...
GCTGGCCCGGCCCTTTTACCGCGACCGCCGTGGGGAGGAGGTGGCGGGCCAGAAGCCCTGGTATGCCATCCCCGTGTTCGTGCCGGCGGGCGATCGCATGGCTGTCTGCTATGTGCGTCGCTTCATCCAAAGCTGCCAGCGCCACGCGGACGTGCCGCGGCTGAGCGATGCGCAGGTGGCGGCCATGGACCTGATCGACAGCCTCGCCTACGACCCGCGCCTGAAGCTGGACATGGATTTCCGGCCCGGCGACATCCAACTCGTGAACAATCTGGTCTTACTGCACACTCGCACCGAATACGAGGACTGGCCGGAGCCCGAGAACAAGCGCCACCTCTACCGCCTCTGGCTGACCGTGCCAGACGGCTGGGCCCTGCCGGAGCCATTCTATGCCCGCTATGGCGCCGACCCGGCCACCGGCCGCCCTCTCGGCATCAATCTGGTGTCGGGCACCGTGCCGAACGCGCCGCTGGACGTGGCGCAAAAGGCGGCCTGAGCGCAGGGCCGATCTGTCCGGAACGGTCAGCCAGACGCTCTGGCGGTTCGATTCGGCCAACGGATGGGTACCGGGTCAAGTCCGGGATGGGGATTGCCGATCCCCGCCAAACCGCCCCCGCCAAACCGTTACGGCTTCGGGCGGTTGTCGTACGGGTCGTCGTAGAGGATGCGCTCGGCCGCGCCGTCCATATCGTCGTACTGGCCGCTGTTCAGGCTCCACAGGAAGCCGGCCAGGCCGAGGCCGCCCAGGAACAGGGCGATGGGGATGAGGAAAATCAGGGCGTCCATGGGCGGGGACTCCAGCGCAGGCGCAGCGCGTTGGCGGTCACGACAATCGACGAGGTCGACATGACGATCGCGGCCAGCATGGGCGAAACATAGCCGGCCATGGCCAGCGGCACGCTGATGGCGTTGTAGGTGGCGGCGAGCGCAAAATTCTCGAATACCCGGCGGCGGGCGGCTTTCGACACCGCCAGCGCTTCCGGCAGGGCGGCGAGCGAGTCGCCCTGGAACACCATGTCTGCCGTGGTCTGGGAGATGTCGGCCGCGCTTGCCGGCGAGAGCGAGGCATGGGCGGCGGCAAGGGCCGGCGCATCGTTCAGGCCGTCGCCGACCATGAGCACGCGAGAGCCCTCGGCCTTCCAGGCCTCCAGCCGCTCGATCTTGTCCTTGGGGCTGAGGCCGCCCTGGGCATCGTCGATGCCAAGCATCGCCGCGACGCTGGCGACAGGGGCGGCGCGGTCGCCGGATAGCAGCGCGGTCGGCAGGCGGTGGGCGTGCAGGTCGCGGATCACGGCCTGCGCATCCGGCCGCAGCGTAGCGGCAAAGCGAAAGGCGAGGGGGGCCGCACCGGCGCGGGAGAGATAGACCGTGGTCTCCGCACCGTCGTCCGCCGCGAAGCCCACCCAAGCGGCGGAGCCGAGCCGCGTCTCGCCCGCCCGGATGCCGGCGCCGGGCGTCTCCTCCGCGTCACGGGCGCCCGCGACCGGCCCAAGCCGCGCCTCCGCCGCGCGCGCAATGGCGCGGGAAAGCGGGTGGCGGCTGACCGCAGCCAGGCTGGCGGCGGTGCGCAACTCGGCGTCGCTGATGGTCTCGGGCGCCAGCAGCGCCGGCTCGCCCAGGGTGAGGGTGCCGGTCTTGTCGAAGGCGACGCGGTCGATCTCGGCAAAGCGCTCCAGCGCCGCGCCGTTCTTGACCAGAATGCCCTTGCGGAACAGCCGCCCGCTGGCGACCACCTGCACCGCCGGCACCGCCAGGCCCAGCGCGCAGGGGCAGGTGATGATGAGCACGGCGATGGCGGTGATCAGCGCCTGCTCGACGCCGGCGCCGGCCACCATCCAGCCGATAAAGGTGATGGCGCCCAGGCCGTGCACCAGTGGCGCATACACCTTGGCCGCCCGGTCGGCGAGGCGGACGAAGCGGTTGCGGGTCTGCTGCGCGTTCTCCATCAGATTGGCGATATCCGCCAGCAGCGAGTCGTCGGCCATGGCGATGGCCCGCAGTTCGATGGCGGGGCCGAGGTTGACGCAGCCGGCATAGACGGTCTCGCCCTCGGCCGCACGCCGCGGCAGGCTCTCGCCGGTGATCAGGCTGGTGTCCAGTTGCGTCGCGCCCTCCAGCACCAGGCCGTCGACCGGTACCTTCTCGCCGCTGGCGACCAGAACGCGGTCGCCGACGGCGACGGCGGAGGAGCGGATGCGGCTGTGCGCTCCGGTCTCGGGCTCGATCCGGGTGGCTTCGGTGGCCGCGAAGGCAAGCAGATTGCCGGCGGCCTCCCGCGCCTTGCCGCGCATCTGGGCGTCCAGATAACGGCCGATCAGCAGGAAGAAGAGGAGCGAGACGGCGGCGTCGAAATAGACTTCCTCTGCGCCGGCTGCGGTCTGCCAAAGGCTCATGCCGGTGGCCAGAATCACGGCCAGCGAGATCGGCACGTCCATGTTGACGCGCCAGACCTTCACCGCGCTCCAGGCGGAGCGGAAGAAGGGGCGGCCGGAATAGGCGACGGCGGGCAGGGCGATGGCGGCGGCGATCCAGTGGAACAGGTGCCGGGTCGTGCCCTCCATGTCCTGCGCCAGGCCGGCCCAGACCGCCACCATCAGCAGCATGATGTTGGCGGCCGCGAAGCCGGCAACGCCCAGGCAGCGCAGCAGGAATTTCTGGTCACCGTCCGCTGCCGCCAGGCCGCCATCGAAGCGCACGGCCTCGAACCCGGCATTGGCCAGGGTCTTGATGACGCCAGAAACATCCGTGGCGCGCGGGTCGAAGCGGACGCGGACGCGCCTGGTCGTCAGGTTGGCGCGGGCATCGGCAATGCCGGGCGCATCGCCCAGGGCGCGCTCGATACCGCGCACGCAGCCGCCGCAATGCATGTTGGAGACGGAGAGAACAGCCTCGTTCAGGCTGGCGGCGGTGTCCGGGGTTATGGCTGCGGTACCCATAGGCGTGCGGTTACCTTGAACGGTTCGGATGAAGCCTGGCCCAGGGCGCGGGCCTCCGCGGTCAGCTCCCACTGGCCCGGCGCTAGGCCGTCGGCATCGGCTTTATATAGGCCCTGGCCGGCGCTGCGGAAAGCAACAGCCCGGTCCTCCGCCGCGGTTGCCGGGCGACCGATGCGGCCTGCAATGGCCAGACCGTCCAGGGGCTTGCCGGCCGCATCGGCCAGGGTCAGGCGGATTTCGCCGCCGGCCATCGCCGCCGCCACCTGCCAGCCGCTGGCCTGCTGAGCGCGGAAGCTGCGCAGCGTCTGGTTGTAGGCCAGACCCTTGCGGTAGGCATCGTCGGTCGACAGGCCAGAGAAAGTAGAGGTGGCGAAGTAGACGAACACCCCGTTCGCCGCCAGCATCACGCCAAAAAATGCGATCAGCCCGAACAGAACATGGGTCCCGGTGATTTGTCGCATGATCTATCTCCTCTCCGGCAGGCGGAAAGTGGTGCGGTTGTAGGTGCTGCGGTCGTTGCCCAGGTCGTGGGCGACGATGGCGAAGTCCAGCGCCTCCCGGCCCTTGGCCATGGCGGCTTGCGCCGTCTCCGGCGGGATCGAAACAAAGGCCCGCAGGCTTTGCAGATTGTCGGTCGGCACATCGACCGTGGCGCCCTCATGGCCTTGCAGCACCAGTTCGGCGCCCTCCAGCCCATCCAGGGACAGCGCCACGCGGATGCTCTCATGCTGTTTGTTGAGCACGCGCAGGGTATAGCCGTTGCGGATGCCGCCATCGGCCAGGCGCACGAACAGCGGATTGCGGTCGCGCAGCACGTTGACCTCCAGTTCGCTCCGCAGCATGAGCGCGGTCAGCATGACCAGGCCGACAACGGCGATCAGGCCGGCATAGATCAGCGTGCGCGGGCGGATTGGGCGAAAGCGGTGGGTTTTGCCCTTCGCGGCGTTTTCCAGGCCCTGGAACGAGTCGTAGGCGATCAGATTGCCGGGCCGGCCGATCTTGCCCATGACATCGTTGCAGGCGTCGATGCAGAGCGCACAGTTGATGCACTCCAACTGCGGTCCGTCGCGGATGTCGATGCCCATCGGGCAGACGACGACGCACTGCTTGCAGTCGATGCAGTCGCCCCGGCCCTCCCACGACTCGCCCTTGCGGTAGCGCCCGCGCGGCTCGCCACGGTATTCGCGGTAGGTGACCATCAGGCTTTCGTCGTCGATCATGGCACCCTGGATGCGCGGCCAGGGGCACATATAGGTGCACACCTGCTCGCGGGCGAGGCCGCCCAGCAGATAGGTGGTGGCGGTCAGAATGCCGATGGTGGTGTAGGCGACAATCGGGGCGTCGCCGGTGAACAGGTCCACCAGCAGGGTGGGGGCATCGCCGAAATAGAACACCCAGGCGCCGCCGGTCAGCAGGGCCACCAGCAGATAGAGCGCATGCTTGGTCACCCGTTTGGCCAGCTTCGCCCCGCTCATCGGCAGCTTGTCGAGCACGATGCGGCGGGCGCGGTCGCCCTCCACCAAGCGCTCGATCATGATCATCAGATCGGTCCAGACGGTCTGGGGGCACATGTAACCGCACCAGACCCGCCCGGCCAGCGCCGTCATCAGAAACAGGATCAGGGCGGCCAGCACCAGCAGGCCGGTGATAAAGTAAAACTCCTGCGGCCAGATCTCGATGAAGAAGAAAAAGAAGCGGCGGTTGGCGAAGTCGATCAGCACCGCCTGGTCCGGCAGGTGGGGTCCGCGGTCCCACCGGATCCAGGGGGTCAGGTAGTAGACGGCCAGGGTTACCCCCATCACCACCCACTTCATGTTCCGCCAGAAGCCATGCACCAGCTTCGGGTGGATTTTGACCCTATCGGCGTAGAGCACCTCGCGGTTCGCCTTGGCGTTGACGGCCTCCACATCCGCACGCTCTACGCCAGCCTCGGCCTCGCTGTTGGTTTCGTCCAACATCGCCGCTCGCTCCCTCTACTCGCCGCCGCCCAGGGAGTGAACAAAGACCGTGAGTTGCTTGATCGTGACCGCATCGAGGCGGTCCTCCCACGCGGGCATCACGCCCATGCGGCCGTTGTAGACGCTCTCATAAATGGCTTCGCGCGAGCCGCCATAGAGCCAGATTGCATCCGTCAGGTTCGGTGCCCCCAACTCCTGGCTGCCGATGCCGCCTTCGTTGTGGCAGGCGACGCAGTTGTCGGCAAAGACCGTGGCGCCCCGCTCGGCTGCGGCTGCGTCATGGTCCTGGTTCGACAGGGCGCGGACGTATTCGGTCACGTCCTTGACCTGGTCGCGGGTCAGGATCTGGTCGCGGCCGAACGCCAGCATGTCGTTCAGGCGGGTGTCGTCGTTCTGTGCCCGGATGCCGTACAGCAGGGTGGTGTGGATCGCCTCCAGCGAGCCGCCCCAAAGCCAGACGTCATCGTTCAGGTTGGGATAGCCGACAAAGCCCTGGGCGCCGGTGCCGTGGCAGGGCGCGCAGTTGTCGCCAAAGGCGGCGGCGCCGCCGGCAACCGCGAACTGGAACAGGTCGGGGTCGGCCTTGATGGCGCTCAGATCCTTCGCCGCGATCTGGTCGCGCCACTGCTTCTGCGCCTCCTGGGCGGCTTCCAACTGGGCTGCCACGGTCTCGCGCTGGGAATAGCCCAGCACGCCCTGGGTGTAGCCGCTGACCAGTGGCCAGGAGGGGTAGAGCACGAAGTAGACCAGAGACCACAGCACGCACGCATAGAAGGTGTAGAGCCACCATTTCGGCAGCGGCCGGTTCAGTTCCTCGATGCCGTCCCACTCGTGGCCGGTGGTCTGGTACCCGGTGACTTGGTCTGTGCGGTTGGTGTCAGCCACGGCAGCCTCCACGGGAGAGATCGGAATCGTTGCGGTCGTCGTTCAGGGGAATGCGCGAGGCATGGTCGAACTTCTTCCGGTTCTTCGGCCAGAGTGCGTAGATCAGCACGCCGGCGAAGAGGGAGACGAAGATGATCAGGCCGACGGTGCCGCTAATGGCGCGGAGCGTGTCGTATTCCAAGGTTCGTACCCTCCCTAGCGCGCGTTGGCTTTGGCGTCGTAGTCGGCGAACTCGACCAGCGTGCCCAGCATTTGGAGATAGGCAACGAGCGCGTCCATCTCTGTCAGCTTGCCCGGGTCGCCATCGAAGGCGCGGACCTGGGCGCCCGGATAGCGCTCCAGCAGGCCATCGACGCCATCGCCATCGGGGTTGGCCTGCGCCACGATGTCGGCCATGGCGTTGTCGACCATTGCGTCGTCATAGGGAACGCCGACCGTGCGGTTCGCCACCAACTGCTCCTCGATAAGCTTGTTGTTCAGGCGCCGCTGCGACAGCCAGGGGTAGCCCGGCATGATCGATTCCGGCACCACGGCCCGCGGGTTCTCCAGGTGCAGCACGTGCCATTCGTCGGAGTATTTGCCGCCGACGCGCGCCAGGTCCGGGCCGTTGCGCTTCGAGCCCCACTGGAACGGGTGGTCGTACATGCTTTCCGCCGCCAGGCTGTAATGGCCGTAACGCTCCACCTCGTCGCGCAGGGCGCGCACCATCTGGGAGTGGCAGACATAACAGCCCTCCCGGATGTAGATGTCGCGGCCGGCCAATTCCAGCGGGGTGTAGGGTCGCATGCCCTGCACCTTCTCGATGGTGCTCTTCAGGTAAAAGAGCGGGGCGATCTCGACGATGCCGCCAATGGCCACCACCACCAGGATGCAGACCGTCAGGACGAGCGAATTGCGCTCTAGAAAGGCGTGTTTCTCGAACATGGGTCCTTACTCCGCCGGTGCGTTGGCAATTTGCGGGGCGGGGGTAACGATGGTCTCTTTTTCCCGAACATCGCCACGGATCGTGCGCGCGATATTGTAGACCATGATCAGCGCGCCCAGGAGGAAGAGCAGGCCGCCGAAGGCACGGATCACGTACATCGGATGCATTGCCTCCACGGTCTCGACAAAGCTGTACTCCAGAAAGCCGAGGCTGTCGTACGCCCGCCACATCAGGCCCTGCATAATGCCGGACACCCACATGGACGAGATGTAGAGCACGATGCCGATGGTCGCGATCCAGAAGTGCCACTCCACCAGCGCGGCCGAATACAGCCGCTCGCGCCGCCACAGCCAGGGCACCAGGCAGTAGATCGCACCGAAGCTGACGAAGCCGACCCAGCCAAGCGCGCCGGAGTGCACGTGCCCGATGGTCCAGTCCGTGTAGTGGCTGAGCGCGTTGACGGCCTTGACGCTCATCAGCGGGCCCTCGAAGGTGCTCATGCCGTAGAAGGCGACCGAGACCACCAGCATGCGGACCACCGGATCGGTGCGCAGCTTGTCCCACGCGCCGGCCAGCGTCATCAGGCCGTTGATCATGCCGCCCCAGGACGGCATCCACAGCATGACCGAGAAGGTCATACCCAGCGTCTGCGCCCAGTCCGGCAAGGCGGTGTAGTGCAGATGGTGCGGACCGGCCCAGATGTAGAGGAAGATCAGCGCCCAGAAGTGCACGATCGACAGCCGGTAGCTGTAGATCGGCCGGTTCACCGCTTTGGGCACGAAATAATACATGATCGCCAAAAAGCCCGCGGTCAGGAAGAAGCCCACCGCGTTGTGGCCGTACCACCACTGGATCATCGCATCCTGCACGCCGGACCAGGCGATGTAGCTTTTCGAGCCGGCAAACGAGACCGGGACGGCCAGGTTGTTGACGATGTGCAGCATCGCAATGGTGACGATGAAGGCCAGATAGAACCAGTTGGCCACATAGATGTGCGGCTCTTTCCGCCTCAACAGCGTGCCCAGGAACACCAGCAGGTAGACCACCCAGACGATCGTCAGCCAGAAGTCGGCGTACCATTCGGGCTCGGCATACTCCTTGCTCTGGGTTACGCCGAACAGATAGCCGGTGCCGGCAATCAGGATGAACAGGTTGTAGCCCCAGAACACAAACCAGGGCGCCCAGGTGCCGGCCAGCCGCGCCCGGCAGGTGCGCTGGACGACATAGAAGCTGGTGCCGATCAGCACGTTGCCGCCGAACGCGAAAATCACCGCTGACGTGTGCAGCGGGCGCAGGCGCGAGAAGGTCGTGTACGGCCAGTCGAAGTTCAGGGCCGGAAAGGCCAACTGCCAAGCGATCAGGTCACCGACCGCGAACCCGGCAATGCCCCAGAACATGGCGGCGATCACGCAGGCCTTGACCACGAGTTCGTTATAGGACGATCCGTCGGGCCGGGTCCGCCGGCCGTTGTTGATCTCGAACGCGTTGTTGGCGACGTAGATCACACCGACAACGCATGCCAGGATCAGGAGCCAGGCATGAAACTCAAAGACGACATCGGTCGCCCGTGCGGCTAGGGCGAGGCCGATCAGGGCCCCTAGAATGAGCCCGATTCCGGCCAAAATGTCCGAAAACTCGCGCCCGCTGGGTGTTCGCGCGGCTGATGCCATCTGCGCCTCCACTGGCTTGAAACGATCGCAGCAAAGGGTATGGGGGTGTTGCTTCGGGCGGCTTGACCTAGATCAAGCGGCCGCGGCGCCTTCTGTCGCAATGGGGCCGAATGCGGCGCAAAAGGCCGGAACGGCGGAACCGCACCGGGCGCCGGTACCGGCGCGTGGCTGGTTTCCGGTCGGTGCGGTCGTGCTGCGGCTCGAATTGTGCCACAAGGTCGCTGTGAGATGGGCGGGCACTGGGGCATTCGACACTGCGAACAAGATTGGGGAGCATCGCTCTCAATAAACGCACCCGCCGCAGCAGCGCTTGTGCGCGGACGGTCCGTTGTCGGATCGGCAAAGCCGCAAGATGACCACATGCCGGTTTGTGCCCGATCCGGTATGTTATGATGGCGGGCGAATGGATATTGCCGGCTTGAGTGGCCCGATATTGTGAGTGAATCCGATAAATTTACGATATATTTTCGAATGTTGCCAATAATCAGTACCATATTCTGCCGCATGGCGCAGGGGCCGGTGCCGAGCGTTGAGTTGCTACTGCGCGATGTGGTACAAAAACTGCGAGTGTAACGCTGGCTTAATCGAGTGTAACGCTGGCTTAATAATGAAATGGTTTGTCTGAGCGGTCGGTTTCCCGCCGGCGGCAGGCGCGAGGCGTTTTCGGAACGGGGAGTTCTGTTCGGTGAAGCTGTTCGGCCACCATGTGCGGCGCATGACAGTGTTCCTGTGTGTGTTGGAAGCGGCGATCTTCATGGCGTCGTTTCTCGCCGTGGCCCGCGGGCTGCCGCTTGCCGGTTTCGACCCGGGTTCGCTGGCCGCTGTGGTCGAGGTTGCGGTCGTTCCGGCGGTGTTGTTGTTCCTGGCCATGGTTGCGCTCGGGGCCTACAATATCAACGTCCTGCAATCGCCGTCTACCGTGACCCAGAGATTGATTGCTGTCGCCGTCCTTGGGGGATGTGCGATGCTGGGGCTGGCTGCGATGGGCATTTGCGATACGATTACCATGCGCCATTTGGTGCTCGCGGAAGCCGCAGCATTCCCCTTGATTCTGATCGGCCGGTTGTTCGTTCGCTACCTGACGACAATGCCGGTGCTGCGCTCGCGCTCCCTGGTTTTGGGCACGGGACCTTCGGCACGACGGGTTTGGGAGGCGCTGATCGGCGACGATCTGGGGCGCCTGTTCCGGTTTGTGGACATGGGCGACGGACCGGTGCACCCGGATGTTCCGGCGGAACGCACGATGATGCGACCGGGCGCGATTGCCGAGTTTGCGGTTCGGGCGAACATCGACGAGATTGTCGTGGCCCTGGATGACCAGCGCGGCGCGATGCCCATGGACGACCTGCTGAAGTGTCGGATGCACGGCATCAAAGTGCAGGATGCGAGTGCATTCATCGAACGCGAGACCGGCAAGGTCGACTTGGAAGGCTTGCGTGCAAGTTGGCTGGTGTTCGAGGACGGGTTCCAACTCGGCCGGCTGGGGAAGGTGTGCAAACGGGGGCTGGATGTTGCGGTATCCGGTGCGCTGCTGATTCTGTTCATGCCGATCCTGGTGTGTACCGCTATCCTGATCAAGCTGGATTCCTCCGGGCCCGTGTTCTATCGCCAGGTGCGTGTCGGTCTGAACGGTCAGCCATACAGTATCCTGAAGTTCCGCAGCATGGTGCAGAATGCCGAAAAGGATGGCAAGGCGCAGTGGGCGACGTCTGGCGATGCACGGGTGACGCGGGTCGGGGCGATTATCCGCAAGGCCCGGATCGACGAGATCCCCCAGGCGATCAACGTGCTGAAAGGCGATATGAGCTTCGTCGGTCCGCGCCCGGAGCGCCCGGTGTTTGTGGAACAATTGGCGGGTGAGATCCCGTATTATAACGAGCGCCACCGCGTGAAACCGGGTATTACCGGCTGGGCGCAGATCAACTATCCCTATGGCGCGTCGGTCGAGGATGCGCGGGAAAAGCTGAAATACGATCTGTATTATATTAAGTATCAAAGTTTCCTGTTCGACCTGGTCATTATACTGCAAACCGTGCGGATCGTTCTGTTTGCCGAGGGGGCGCGGTAGAAAATCGCCGGTGGAGCCGGTTTTTGGGCCGTGGTGCCCGAAAGAATGCCAACGCAATCGAAGATTGGATTTATGGTAGGGCATGGGCGTTGAGGCATACCTGCTTCCCCTGATCGGGATTGGCTATCTGGGTTGGCTCGGGACACTCGTGATCGTGCCGAGCCAACGCCGCTATGCCTATGCGATGGCCGCCGGCGCGACCGTCGTCTGGGCGGCGGCGGCTTATTGGGACAGGTTTCAGGAACCGCTGGCCGATAGCGCTGTGGCGACGGTTGGCGTCCTGCGCCTTTGGGCCTGGGTTTTCTTGGTCGACCGCTTGATATCGTACTGGGACATCGGCCCTGAGCCTGCACCGGCGGGCGGGAGCGGGCGGCGGTCGAGTCGGGCGGCGCTCTTGCTTGCCAGTCTGATTGCTGCGGCGTCGATAGCGATGACCATCAGGGCAGACCTGTACGGGCCCCTCTACGAGCCGCTGGACAATGCAACCCTTGGGCGGTTGTGTCTGGCCGTTATCGGGCTGGTCCTTCTGGAGACATTGCTGACCCTGGCACCGTCGCTTGCGCGGTGGGCCATCAAGCACATGCTGATCGGCTTCGGCGCGGCCTTTGCGTTCGATCTGTTTCTTTATTCCGAAGCGATGCTATTGAAGCAAATCGGTGAAGTCACCGCTGCCGTTCAGCCATTCGTAATTGCCTTCGCGCTGCCACTGATTTGGATCAGCGAGCGCCGCCTGCGTGGCATCCGCAGCGATATCGCGGTCAGCCGGACGGTGATGCTGCGAACGACCGCATTGATCGCCAGCGGGCTCTACCTGCTGGGGGTGGCCGGCATCGGCTTCCTGATTCAGCGGTTTGGCTGGACCTGGGGACCGGCGCTGCAAATGGCGGGGTTCATCGGCGCGCTGCTGGTGTTGGCGGTGATGTTGGCATCCAGCCAGGTGCGAGCCCAGACACGGTGGTGGCTATCGCGCAACTTTTTCCGCTTGCACTACGACTACCGCAACGAATGGCTTCGCTTTGTCGAGACGATGGCGGGGGAAGATGCCCTTGCCGGCCGCCTGCATTGGCGCGCGATCAAGGCGACGGCCGACCTGATGGATTGCTCCAGCGGCGCCCTTTATCTGCGAACGCGCCATTCCGGGTTTCGGTTGGCGGCCGAAATGGCATTGGGCAGCGCGCAAGAGGCGGGCACGTTGCCGCCGTCGCTGTGGGCGCGGTTGCAGCCGGAAGCGCCAATCGTCGATCTGACGGCGCTAGACAGCCCCCCCGAAGGACCGGAGGCCCGGTGGCTTGATCAGATCGATGGCGGTTGGGTGTTGTTGGGGTTGCAGCACCGCCGCCGTTTGGTGGGGGCGTTGGTCCTGGCTTTTCCCAGGGTGCGGCGACCGCTATCCTGGGAGGATCGTGATCTGCTTCAAATATTTTCCGCGCAGATCGGTTCCTACATAGCGGAGGAACAGGTGACGCTGGCCTTGGCGGAAGCCCAGCGATTCGAGCGGATGAGCAAGAATTTCAGCTTCATTGCACATGATATTAAGAACCTTGTGACCCAATTGTCTTTGGTGGTGAGTCAGGCAAAACGCCATGGCGACAACCCCGAATTTCAAAAGGATGTGCTCAGCACCGTGGCGGATTCCGTCGAGAAAATGCGAACCATGCTGTTGCGCCTGCGCGACGTCCAGCCGGGCGACGGCGACCCGGAAAATGGCCCGGTCGCGCTTGGACCGCTGGTGGCAGACCTGTTTCAACGCAAAGGCGCCCTGATCGGGCGGCTGACCGTTGGCTCGCTGGACGATACCTTGCACGTCAGGGCCGATCCCACCACTTTAGCCGCTGTATTGGAAAACCTCGTCCAGAATGCGTTGGACGCTGTCGGACAGGATGGGCAGGTGACGGTCCATTTGGTTCGCAGAGAAAGCCCGGATGGCGTCGCCGAAGCCGTATTGGCGATCGAGGACAATGGGATTGGCATGACCCAGGCGTTTATCGACGACCATCTGTTCCAACCCTTTGTCTCGACGAAGGAGACGGGCTTCGGCCTCGGCATGTACCAGTGCCGGGAATGGGTGGAGCGCTGGCAGGGTCGGTTGGAATTGCAAAGCGTGCCCGGTCAGGGCACAACGGCACGGGTGGTGCTGCCGGTCGCAGGCGAACCTGCTGCCGCGAACCGGAACGAAACACACTAGGGTCCACCGGTGAGAGACACCAAAGACGATACGGTCATTGCGCACGCGGCCAAGACCGAGGCTGGCTTGGCTTACCTGCTGGCGGTCGATGACGATCCCGGGATTCAACGCAGTCTGCGCTGGAGCTTCGAGGACTACGAGGTGATCACGGCCGGCGACCGCATGGCGGCGTTGAAAATGATGGAAGAGTTCAGGCCGGCGGTGGTGACGCTCGATCTTGGCTTGCCGCCGTCTCCGGACGATGCATCCGAAGGGCTGGAGACGCTGGCCGGCATCCTGGCAATCGAACCGGCGACCAAGGTGATCGTCGTCAGTGGAAACGAAGATCATGCCAATGCGGTGCGCGCCATTGCCGAAGGCGCCTATGACTTTTATTCGAAGCCGATTGACGAGGTCGTGCTGCAGTTGATCGTTCGGCGGGCCTTTCACCTCTATGAGTTGGAAGCCGAAAACCGGACGCTGCGCACGGTTCAGGCCGATAGTCACGGCATCATCACCGCCAGCGAATGCATGCAGTCTGTCTGCAACATGGTCGAGAAGATCGCGCCGACCGATGCGACCGTGCTGTTGCTGGGCGAAAGCGGAACCGGCAAAGAGTTGCTGGCGCGGGGGCTGCACCGGGGCAGCAACCGAGCCGCGGGGCCGTTCATCGCCATCAACTGCGCGGCCATCCCGGAAAACCTGCTGGAAAGCGAGCTGTTCGGGCATGAGAAGGGCGCTTTCACCGGCGCGATCAAGGCCCTGAAAGGCAAGATCGAGTTGGCGAATGGCGGCACGCTGTTCCTGGAT
>Ga0206129_10005451_pt1 | contig 13412 bp, 10 predicted proteins | sample Helgoland_Spring_8_FD_148616 | JGI IMG/M metagenome (GOLD analysis project Ga0206129, IMG submission 148616) | Pelagic subsurface seawater microbial communities from Kabeltonne, Helgoland, North Sea - Helgoland_Spring_Bloom_20160502_2 | ecosystem: Environmental > Aquatic > Marine > Epipelagic ...
ACATAATAATAAATTTTGGCCCTCTACAAATAGAGTAAATGATATATATGGTGATAGAAATCTAATAATTAAATAACCTCCAGATCTTTTAAATGCCAATATTCGGAACCACCAGATGGAATTGGACGTCTAATGATAAACGGAATTTTTTTCTCTTCTAGTTCTTTTGTAGCAATTAAATAACCATCTATAATATCATTTGCAACATCAACAAATGGTTTACTTCCATTGTTGATTTGTTTGGTTCTTTCTCCCAGAATTCTTGTTTTCTCGTATTTTGTTAACATAGGAATCGTTTTATGTAATTCATCGATAATAATATTTTTTTTATTTCTTGCTATCTTAGTTAAGGCTAGTATTTCATCAAAATTGTGAATTTTAGACTCCTGATGATATTCTAATAAATAATCCTGTTTTGTTTCTTGGTCTATTTTTTTAAATTCATTCTCGTCATAAACATCATCTTCATCGTCGTCAGAACTAACATAATCGTTCAATGTAATAGGCAAATTAATATTGTTTGTATTTTCTACTTCTTTAATATTTTCTACTTCGCTAATATCTTCCTCTTCATTGATATCTTCGTCATTATTATCATCTTCCTCTTCGTCAGATTCATCATGGTCGGGTGGAAGTGGTATATTGTCCTCTTCGTCGGATTCATCGTGATCAGGTGGAAGTGGAGGATTTTCATCGTCGTCACTGTCATTATTTTCTTTTAAAATAAGTTCATCGTCACTATTATCGATTTGTTGCTCTAAATCTTTATCGCTGATTTCGGATAGCTGGTCAATCTCGGACATTCTTATATATATTATAAATTATATATTATAATGTTTTCATATCAATTTTTAAATAAAAAATTATATATATATATTTTTATTTAAATTAATTACTTTCATTAGTTTTCCAGGTGTGATTACAATGGGTACATAAATAAATATATTTCAAATTAGTATCGTCATATCTTATATAAATAACTTCATTGGGTGTAGATTTGGTTTCATCATTAGTAATACATATAGAATTGGGACACGGAACATTATCAATTCTTGGTAATGTTGGGTCTAAAACAGTATAACGATTTATAAAATTATCATGTTTTTTTACTTGTTTTTTAATATTAATATCAGAAACACAATAATTATCGTTAATTCCCTTATTTATATTGCCACAATTTCTACAATAATGAACCATTATATTTGTATCGTCCGTATCTATTTTAATATAATACATATTTTGACATTTCTCGCAAAAATGCATATTTGTTATATAGATAAATATATATTATTCTTTTATTTCAATTTTTTATTTATTTAACTTTTTTATTTAATTTCTTATATATTTCATTATAATCTATATTTACCTTCATGTTGTATAAATTGGTATGAATAATATTTTTTTTAGTATTTTTTTTCAGTATATTAAGTTTATTTTTTATTGTATCATAATTTTTATTATAGTTTTCAATAATTTCTTCATTAAATAATTTGTTTGTATTATTTTCATTTATATTATGAATTGTATTATGAATCGCTATATCATAATTTTTAAACATAATAATATCATTATAATTATTAAAATCTGGATGTGTCTTAGAAACCCCTGGTTCATTTAATAAAGGTGATTCGTTGAATACAGTAACCAATGTTAATAAAATAGAAGATATAGTTTGACATGCGGTCCATTGTTCTCCTCTCCATGTATTTAATAAAGATAAACAAACCTTTCCGCTTCTATATAAATTTGGATTGAATCGTGTTACTCCATCTTGAGTTAAAAATTTAAGTTTGGGCGGAGAATATGGATAATCTGCTGTGAAATGAAATTCAAATAAATAAAATCCATGTTCATAGGGTGTATCTGATGGACCTATTATCATTGCATAACCTTTAAGTAAATCATCCTCGTCATGTTTATAATATATTCCCTGATCATGTAATGGTTCCTTTATTAATTGTTTAATATCTTTAATTAATCTTGTTATTGTATTTTTTGAAATAGTAACTGTTGATATCATCGATTATATTATTAATGAAATTATTTTTAATTCCTATTTAATAAATTTATATTAATTCGTTTATTTTGAATTTAAAGAAATTGAAATAATAAAATTGATATAAAAATTTAGGAGTATATATTATTATATTAAAATGAACAATCAACCTTATAATGATACATGTAGCTTTTTAAATAATCACTATTATGATAAAGCTTTACACAATGAAATAACACATACAAAAATTGGGGATAAAAATCCGAGCAAAGGTTTTCCTGGTGGCGCGTATCATATTCCAGTGGATAAGCTTGATGAATTTTATAGTTATTATTATCAAGATGCATTCGTGAGAAAGAAAAATTTTTATATAACAGAAAAACAAATCCAGAATGGTCAGATTATGATTGATTTAGATTTCAAATATGATGTATCAATAACAGAAAGGAAACATGGAGAGGAGGATATAATTGAAATCCTAGAATTATTAACAGATGCTTTAAAAAATATCTATAATTTTAACGATCGAGATCAGTTTGATATTTATGTTTTCGAAAAAGAAAAAGTAAATTGTCTACCGAATGTAACCAAGGATGGGATTCATATTTGTATTGGAATTAATATGATACAAGAAGTGCAAATTTATTTAAGAAAAAAAATATTGGAAGAAATACCTAATAAATTGAATTTAATGAAATTGCCACTAAACAATACATGGGATAGTGTTTATGATGATGGAATTGCTACAGGAAGTGTCAACTGGCAATTATACGGTTCAAAGAAACCAGAACATTCTCCTTATGAAATGACATATCATTTTGAAGTTCAATATGATCGACCTGCTAATGATTTTGATGTAAATCAAATTGACGTAAATGATTTTAATTTACAACGCGATTTTAAAAAATTAAGTGCACGTTATATTAATCCAGTTGATTATGTAGTAAAAAATGACATATTAGACACTTGTTTATCTGGTTCAGTAAATAAAAAGAAGAAGAGATTTAATTTAATAAAAAAGAAAACAAATATCAATGAAATCTTAAATGAAGAGGATTTAGACAATGCTGTAAATGATATATTAAATTCACTAAGACCATCTGATTATAATATTCGAGAAGCTCATAATTATATTATGATTTTACCAGAATCTTATTATGGCGAAGGTTCGTTTAGTAAATGGATAAGAGTTGGTTGGGCATTAAAAAATACAGACAATCGTTTATTTATGTCATGGATGAAATTTAGTTCTATGTCAGCCACGTTTGATTATGCATCTATTCCAGAATATTATGCAATGTGGTTAAATTTTGAAGATGAAACCTCCAGCAATGGTTTATTAACAATTAGATCAATTAATTATTGGACAAAGCAAGATAGTCCACCTGAAAAATATAAAAATATTCATGATAATACTATTGATTATTTTATTGAATTGACCTTGCCACAACCAGATCAATTAAAATATGCAATTGTAGAATTTGATTTAGCCATGGTATTATATCAAATTTTTAAAGACAAATATGTATGTACGAACGTTACTAAAAACGAATGGTATGAATTTAAAAATCATAGGTGGCATAAATGCGATGCTGGTTCTGCTCTTAGAATAGCGATATCTACAGAAATGTATGTTATTTATACGAAAAAGGTTCAAGAAAGTTTAAAATTAATGGTAGATACTGAAGATAAAGATAAAGCAAAGCGGTTACAGGCTAAAACCGCGGCTATGACAGATATTGGTTTAAATCTAAAAAAAACGACAGATAAAAATAATATTATGCGTGAAGCTAGAGAAATTTTCAAAGATGATAAATTTCATGAAAAATTAGATGGAAATACGCAATTATTAGGATTTAATAATGGTGTATTTGATTTTGAATGTAATGAATTCAGAGATGGTCGTCCTGAAGATTATATTTCAATGAATACAAATATTGATTATAAACCATATGATAAAATTCCTAAAAAAATGAAGGGAGATATTGAGGTTTTTATGGGACAGCTATTTCCTGAAGAAGAATTAAGAAATTATATGTGGCAACATTTGGCTTCAACTTGTATTGGTAATAATATCAATAACACATTTAATATTTATACAGGATTTGGTAGAAATGGTAAATCTATATTAGTAGATTTAATGAGTAAATGCTTAGGAAATTACAAAGGAACAGTTCCTATTACGCTTATTACTAGAGGAAGATCTAATATTGGCGGCGCAACGCCAGAAATAGCCCGTTTAAAAGGATTACGTTTAGCTGTTATGCAAGAACCGAGTAAGCGAGAAAAAATAAATGAAGGTATGTTAAAAGAATTAACTGGAGGCGTAGATGTATTACAGGGTCGTCATTTACATCAAGAACCTATTGAATTTATTCCACAATTTAAATTAATAGTAACATGTAATAGTTTATTTGACATTACAAGTAATGACGATGGTACCTGGAGAAGAATTCGTGTATGTGAATTTAAATCATTGTTTACGGAAAATCCGGTAACCGATGATGAGGACAGGCCATATCAATTTAAAGTTGATAAAAAAATGTCTAATAATTTTGATAAGTGGAAAATTGGATTTATGTCAAAGTTAATTGAAATCGCCAAAGAATTAAAAGGAAATGTTGACGATTGTGGTATTGTTACTCAAAAGAGCGGTCAATATCGCCAAGGACAAGATTATTTGACAGAATTTGTGATGGAAAAGATTGAAAAACAAGAAGGAGAAAAAATACAAAAGGGAGAAGTTTATAGCGAATTTAAACAGTGGTTTAATATGCAATATGGAAGAAAGGTACCTCAGGGTAAAGAATTATATGATTTTCTTGATAAAAGATTTGGAAAATACAATAAAGGAGGATGGCATGATGTTAATATTATTTATGATACCCAGTAACTTTATTGGTTTATTGTATATTATACACCTTTGAATATTTAAGTTTGCACAAAATATAATAAACAGATATAAATTTTTTTTATTGTATAGAATATCATAATAAAAGAAATAATTAAAAATTGTATAAGTTATTAATTTAGTATTTATTTTAATATTATTTAATTTATATGTTTAGATATATTGCTGGAAGTAATATTAATCATGCTTTAAATGTAGGTAAATATTATATACATAAAAATAAAATACCTATAATTAATTATGCAATAGAAGGAAAAAATAATTATAAGAAAACGTATAATGAATATAATAAAATAATATCTTTATTACCTGAAAATTATTCCATAGCATTAAAATTATCTTCATTTAATTTTGATTCGTTGTCTATTAATGATACTATAAATAACGCAAAAAAAAAAAATATTAAGGTATTTATTGATGCAGAAAATGATAAAGATAATGAAATATATCAGGATATATCTACAGATTTATTATTAAAACATAAAAATATTTATAAAACATATCAAATGTATAGAAGAGATTCTTTAAAAGTATTAATGAGTGATATAATTAAATGCAATAAAAGAAATATTCCATTTTCTGGAAAATTAGTAAGAGGAGCGTATTGGAATTCTGAAAAAAATGATGGTCATTTATTTATAAAAAAAGAGGATACGGATGAATCTTATAATCAAGCAATAATAAATATTAATAAATTTGAATTTAATACACATCCAAATATAGTATTGGCAACACATAATGAGAAATCAATATATATAGCACGATTATTAAATAAAGATTTATTTGAATTTGCTCATCTACAGGGGATGAAAGAAGATTACTATAATAATATTTGTAACACTAGTAATATTTATGTTTATATACCATATGGTCCATATAATGAAATGATACCTTATTTGTCTAGAAGATTATACGAAAATATTGATATGTTAAAATACGCATTACGTTAATATAATCATTTTTTCAATATAAATACAATATAGATAATTATATATATATATATACATATACGTTAATGGAAGATTATTTTCATCATTATGGAACTGTTAATGAAAACAATTATACACTTCATGATGAAATAAAATCAGCAATTAATAAATCTCAGTATACTATACATACTTTTGCACAGCAAATGAACATAAAATTAAGGACGTTGGAGTCGTATATGGATGGTACTATTATTCCTGAAAAAAAAATCATTAAAAGAATGAATAAATTTTTAAATAATAAATTGAATGTTTAGTAAGAGATGTCTTAATTTTTTTCATAACAAGTACTACATGAGTCATATGTATATGTATATTTAATATCAGCTGTTAATTATGTAATACATTCTTTACCATTCATTTTTAATTTTTATTAATTATTTTTAATTTAATAATTAATAAATCATTTTAGTATTATTTTAGTATTATTTTTGATTAATTTAAATACATATTTTTTGGTAATGAATTATATATATAATTACTAATGGTATGTAAAACATGAACAATCCAGTAGATTACAAAAGGATACAATAAAACAACGAAAACAACCATACTATTTTTTGATTCTTTAAACATATTTTTTGAAAAAAATAATATTAAAAAGAATAAAACCATGACCCAATATAAAACTAATAACTGATTATTATAATTATCTAATTTATCCACTTCATTTACTTCATATACTACCTTTCTATCATTTATATTTTTTGTATTTGAAAATTCGTTAATTTTATTTTCTAAAATTTTATTTTCTATTTTATATTTTTTAATTAATTCTGTACCATATTCACTATTTTTTTTTATACTTTCATAGTCGTCTATGCTATCTGTTAATGTCTTATAATTATGTTGATGATCTAATGCCAATTTATTACTTAACTTATTTATTTCTATTTTTATTTTTTTTGTCATAAATTCATCATAATATTCTTCTCCAAACGCATATGTAAAATATTTTTTTCTGGAATTATCTAAATCATGTGGTGCGTTTACTATTCTTTTTTTTTCAATATGATATTTTTTTTTTAATTTAACTATTTCTTTTTGTCTTTGACATTCGTCATCACATGTTAATTTGTCGTTTACTTCCTCTACCATTTCATTTAAATCGCCGATTGATAATTGTGTGTCATTACCATCTTGATATTTTTGTAATTGTTCAACTAACCCCATACTTAAATAATATATATATAATATCCAAATAATTTATATTAAACAGATGCAAAATTACTATTATCACTAAATGGAATAACGACACTTTTATTTGGTAAATTAACTGTGTCGTAAATATTATCATTTAATGAATATTTGGTTAAATCGCCAGAAATCATTGTTTCATTTAAAGATTCGCATTTATTGCTATCACTATTAAAGGCGGTACCATCATCGCAGCATTCTTTTCCCATACAACCAAAATCATCGTCCCATTTATTAGAAATTTTTGCGGATAAATGTGATCCCCAAGGATCATCTTCGCTACTATCATCACTGCTAGAAGTACCTGGTATCTTTGTATAATCATATTCGTCGTAATTCATATTATCTCTAAAAGCAATATCTTTTATTTTGAAAAATAAAAATATTAATCCTATTCCTAAACATATAGAAATTATAATATTAGTGATAGAACTAGGAATAATTTCTTTATTGCCTAGTGCCGCAAATAATATGATTGGGATACATGTTAAAATAATAATTTTCATAACTTCGCTATGATTTTCATAATTACTACTATAATATTTATTAATTTCAACCATTCTAACTTTATTATTTTTTTCCGTTTTTAATACTTGTATCTGATTTTTTGCGTTTTTTAATTCAGATTCTACAATCCCAATATTTGTCATGTCATTTACTAAATTTCTACGAGAACTAGAAACATTATTTCTTAATAGACTATACATATTTTTTAGGTTTTTAAATAAATTTTGTCTTAATGATGATATTTCATTTATTCTTCTTACTATTCTATTTGCTTCGGATTTAGATACAGCTTCTCCAGCAACAGAAGTATCTAATTTTCTATAAAGGTTTTTTTCCATTTCTTGCAATTCTTTTATATTTTTAATAGTTTGTTCTTGTGATTCGTTCATTTGACCGAAATGTTTATTAGAAAATTCTGTTTGTTTTAATTCTTCACTATTTCCCATAATTATTTATATATTATAGATAAATAATTATTTAAAATATATAATTAAATCTTATTATTGTTCTAAATTAAGATTTTTTTTTAATAAATTTAAAAGTGAATATCATTAACATAATAGCAATAATAGAATATGAAATATATTTGTAATTTTCAGCAGTTGTTATGTATTCACTATCTTCGTCTTGTTGAACTAGTGTTTTTAAATTTTGTTTTTCTTGTTTTATCTTATTCATAATTTGTTCATATTCATATACTATATTTATACCACTATTCGCTATATCATTTGTTTTATTATTATATTGTTTTGCCTTTCCATATAACCCTTTCATTTTATTTAATATTTCTTCCATCACGTTCATTAAATTTGCCTTCTTTTTTTCTAATATATTTCTTTCTTGCGATGATGCCGCTTTTATAGAACAATTTTTATTTTTATCCATCATTCCATCCATTCCGGAAACGGTTGCCTGTTTTTTAATATACGTATCAAATTGTGTCATATTATAATTTCGACTCGATTTCATTGGTTCATTATTAATTATACACGTTTTGCTATTATCACGTTTATATAAATAACTTATACAATCTTTAGAATTCGTACAATGTTCTTCGCATTCAGATGATGACATATCTTCTAATACAGAATAATTACTAGGAGAATCAGCGACAATTGTTGTTTTTTCTTTTATATCATACGTAATTTTAGGTTTTCCGCCGCCGGTTAATTCTGTAAATTTATCGGATGAAACATTTGAATTAATTTGACTATCACATGAATAATTATTATCTAATTTTTTATCACGAATATAAATATCACAATATGAATTTTTGCTAGCTATAGTTTTAGGCCACATATTGTTATTCTTAAAAATAACTAGATCTTTATTTGTACCAACTCCTGGATATTCCGAATACCTTAGATATACAAATCCATGAGCGTTTGGATTAGCATTACATGCTGATTTAGCCTGTTCAATATTATTAATCCACGCAGATCCAATACTGTTACCAGTTGAATCATATCCTGCCTTGGCTAATTTATAAGTTACATTATTCTTAATAGCTGTTTGAGGGTATTGAAAATTATTTCCAGTTTCATTTTGATAAAAAGCATTACCTAAATTTCTAACATCAGATTTAGGTATTGTATATATTGAATTTGCGTCCCATCCACCAACCTTTTCATTATTGTATGTTTTACATTGAGAATAATTGCTACCTACTAATATATTACCTTGGCTTGTTAAAAATAATCCATGAAATCCATTATCAGAAACAATTCTTTCTCCTTTTTTTAACATTTCGTCTGATTTTATATAATTTCTACCATATTTTCTACTATTTAACCAACCATCATTTTTAGTTAATTGATTACTTGTATTATTACCTGTATTAAATGAAAATAGTTTGCCTTGATTATCGCTAGGACCAGAACCTTTATATAAGGCACATTCTCCGTCATCCTGAATGATTAAATATGCGTTTGCTGGTTTTGCTTGTTTTATATAACTATTCCAACTACTACTATTATATCCATTCGAAAATCCACGTTTAATATAACATTTTTGCGCCTTATCGTTATAATTATGAACTACACAACTATCATCCTTCGCACATTTATCATGACAAAAATCTAATGAAACATTCGAATAGTTCGTAATATCATTTCCTCCAAAATCAAAATCGGGTTTTTCCTTCCAATCAATTTCTGGTTCCTGTATTTCATTACCACTATTCCATATTGTTTTCCCACCATGTTCCTTCTCTGATAATATTAATTGGGATTGGGTTGATATACGTAAACATAATTCATTATTACTCTGTACAGATTGTGTATATATTTGCCAATGACTATACCCTCTCGCCCAATACCAAGCCGTTTTCCAATTATTCCAGCACCAATAACAATATTCTCTATATTGACGCCAACTGTAGTTATAGGAACCTGGTTCGAAACCAGATTTTCCTCTTAATTGCCAATGCCATCTACGATATTGAGATTCACCATATTTTGTTGCTTCTTGCAAACTATCTCCTACAAAACAAGTAGCGCTCTTTTCGCCTTGTCCATTTTGTAATCCGAATACTGGTTTGCCCATTTCTGTTGCTAGTTGCGCGCATTCCATTTTCGACATTTTAGTTCCACCATATAAGGGCAATGCTCTAGAATATCTTCTATCTATATAACACCCTTGTTTTTGTGGTTCCCCTTCATATGTTGGAGGCGTTTGAGCATAAATATTTTTTTGTAATTTATTTTTATCTTCATTTATATAATCATGGGAAATTTGTGTTATTGATTTTTGAATATCTGTATAGGAAGATAATACTCTGTCAAATTTTAATCTTAATTTGTTAAATTCTTTATTTTCTTCATTTGATAAATTTGACAATGAATTCGCATTTACTTTTTCAAAAGGCATATTCGCCTTATTATCCATGGATTCAACAAATCCTTCCTTTAATGAGGTATTTTCATTTTCATCTATTTTATTTTCCTTCATCAATATAGTTTTTTCTTGTTCTTTTCTTCTTAATTTTTTCATTTTTATATATCCATTACCTTGATTTAATAATGATGTTGAATTATTCATTTGCCTGTTAATATATAAAAATATAAATATTTTTATATATTCGTACTTATTATTAATGTTTATTTCCTAATGTTTATTTCCTAATGTTTATTTCCTAATGTTTATTTATTTGATGTACTGTTAATCCGACTAAACCTAATGCAACCACGGATAATGATAAATATTGATATTGATTACTTGTTAATTGATATTCATTATTTTCCTCTTGTTGTTTTAAATCCTGTATATCATTTTGAATTCGTAATAATTTTTTCCTATCATTTTCTAAATATTGTAGTTCTTTTAATTTTTTATTATCAATATTAAAATTAAGCTGTTTTAATTTACTATCATATTGTTCCCCTGATTTATATATTTTCATATTTAGATCTGCCAATTCATTACCCAATTTTGATAATTTTTTATTTAAATATATAACGTCTTGTAATGAATTAAAATATTCTTGGGTAATTTGTCCGGTTTGTCCGCCTGGTGGAATAGCGGTATATACACCTTCGTATTTTTGATTCATTTTCTTTCCTCCCATAAAAGCACCGTAACACCCGTTTTTCCATTCATCGTCTTTTACATCTTTTGAATAATAAACTACAGCATCAAATGGACCCTTGTCTGATTTTGTTGAGTTATTTTTACAAGCACCAAACGTAGACTCTTTACCTAAATATTTAAAATTATCATTGTCATCTTCTTTTGATATAAGATCTTGTCCATAATTAATATTTTGTTTATTTTCCCATAAAGGCTTATTATAGGCTGTATATTGATAATTAGAGTTATTAATTGTCTTTGATTTTCCTATTGAATTATCATAATGTAAACATTTATTACCCCAAGACCATCCTAGTGCGTTTGACCATGATTGAGGTTTCCATAAGGAAACAGTACAATCTTCATCTTCTGCGCATAATGCGTTACACTCTTTTAAATTTATCCACTGAGGAAAAGCTTTTTCTAATTTGCCTTTTTTAGGTTGATTGTCAATTCTTATATTATAATCTTGTGTTCTATTTGCACCTAATATATATGTTTTTCCTATTTGTTGTCTCGCATTATTAAATAATTTCATTTTTGCGTTATACAATTTCCAATTACAACAATCCGGTCTATTCCATATTCTAATTCTACTTATATTATAACCCCCTTTTAAATCCAATTCAATATATTCGTTTTCTCCATTTAATGTATGATTTGAATTTGCTCTGGGCCACCATGCGACAGCATCATGATTTCCATCTATAATTTTATTAGCATCACCGCTCCAACCTTCGGAACTTGCGTATGCATCTGGGCCATTTGGATTTTTTTCAAATGTAATAGTTTTATTAAGTTTAATATATTCTTCTCTATTTTTTACCCATTTCCCCCTTCCATAATCACCATGTGTTGAATTGTTGTTTGATGGTGTTGTATTACCTATTAATATTTCCCATTCGTTCGTATCTTTATTAAACATTTCTAATTTAATTTGTTTAATTTTCGCTCCATCGTTTCCGATATAATATTTCATTCCATTTACAGATGTATTTGAAAAATTAACAGGAATAGTTAAAGATGTAGATGTACCTCTAGATATATAGTTACCTATTAATTCATAACGCTTGGTTACCTCTTTATTACCATCTGTAAAACTTATCCAATTCAATCGACTAGTTCCATCAAATCTACCAGATCCGATTGTTAATGTTATTTTCATTTGTTTTTGAACAAAATTTTGTGCAATATTCGTACCATATTCATCAAATACTTCCATTTCGTTTATATGAATATATTGAAAACTGTGTTCTACTCTTATATATCTTATTTTGTTTTTTTCAATTAATTCTTCAACCCCTCGAATATTTTGTCCTACGCCTAACTTATAATTATCTTGTGATCCCTTTTTTATATTTTGCATATATGTTTTATATGCATCTTCGTATTGTGATTTTATTTGATTGTATTCTTCTTCCGTTTGTTTAATTTTAATAATGGATGGATGATTCGTTCTCCATTTATTGATATATCTATCAATTGCTTTTTTATCAGTTGATATTTCATTATAATTTGGCATTTAAATATAATATATATTTATAATTTAATTATATATAATTAACAATTTATATATAATTAACAATTTATATATAATTAACAATTTATATATAATTAACAATTTATATAATTATTTATTTAATGTTTTTAAAGTAATACCTCCAAATAATACTGCGATTAATGTCCACGATATATACCTATAATATTGGGAATTATATTCTTTATAGGAATCTTCTTCCTGTGCTTTTAATGTAATAATTGACTTATTATAATTTTTTATTTTTCCACGATTATCATCTAAATTATTTAAATATTTTTCTAATTTTTGTTTTTTATTATTTATTTTATTGCTTATATTAGAATCGTTTGAAACAATCTTATCCATACTTTGTGATAATTCTTTTGCTAAACTAATTAATTCATCATTGATTTTTAATAATTGTAAAAAATTTTTTGGATCTATATCCAATTTCATACATGGATTATATTTTGTCATATTAGAACCACCTGGCACTGCTTTATAATCGGTATCATTTAATGAAACAATCTTTATTTTACATGTATCATGTTTATTTTTCCATACTTCACTTGTATAAATATGTTTTATTCCTTTTAAATCTACCCATGCATATTCCCCTGAAGTATCATTTTTAATAATTTTACCTGCAATAAAACAAGGTTGTCCTGTATTCATATCTACACTTTTTGTAAATTTACTTAATTCTTTACTTTTAATAGAAGTTGCCGA
>Ga0206129_10005452_pt1 | contig 13411 bp, 10 predicted proteins | sample Helgoland_Spring_8_FD_148616 | JGI IMG/M metagenome (GOLD analysis project Ga0206129, IMG submission 148616) | Pelagic subsurface seawater microbial communities from Kabeltonne, Helgoland, North Sea - Helgoland_Spring_Bloom_20160502_2 | ecosystem: Environmental > Aquatic > Marine > Epipelagic ...
TTCATGATTGGGCTCAGCGAATACAACCTTGGCCGAGCTAATAATATTTAATATTTTGACGTTTCTTCATTATTCATGGTTCGTGAGGACGGCAATAATTTCCCTTTGCCGACGTAGTTATAATACCCTATGGAGCAGAGGGCGCAACCCAGGATCACCAAATATAGTGTTTTTTTGGTAATAGAAGGGTTTTTAGGTTCGAAGCCGATACAAGGTTCCAAAGCGAAATTCGAAAACAAGGTTCCAGATTGATAAAAGGGGGAAGGGGTGCCTTCTCACCGGGGTGGGGTAGATGTATTGAGCGCTAACTAGGGTCTAAAAAAATTTCTGCAAAAATTTAGCCTACATGTAGCGGTCTAAAGCCGCTTGATAGATCAACCTGGTCTTTTCATCTACAACGCACATCAACGTCTCCTCAAACGTGCTCGTTAACAGTGCTTTTGCTGCAATATCAGCGGCTAACTCCACTGGCCACTTATAGACACCGGTCCCCATAGAAACAAAGGCAATGCTCTTTGCGTCAGGAACTTGGCTATGTAGTTCCAGGGCAGATACGTAGGAATTATAAAGCTGCTCAGATTCACCTCTCTGTCCACCCATATACCTTGGGCAGACGGTGTGTATTACATATTTAGCTGATAAATTAAATGCGGGGGTGATGATTGATTGCCCGGGCATGAGCGGGGCGAATGGCCTCGCTGCTGCTTCTAGCTGAGGCCCAGCGGCTTTGTGGATAATGCCAGAGATGCCACTACCCGCAAACAAAGACGGGTTGGCAGAAAGTACCAATGTATCCGTATCTACCATTAGTATTTTCTTAACTTTGACTGATATCATGGAGATAGACCAAGATTGATTGAAAAATTTAACATCGACCATGAAGGTAACAGATTTCTTGGTCATATTTGTATAAACTTAAAATAGATTAGAGCCCACCGAAGGATTCGCAGTGGTCAAATTAGAAGATATCAAAAAGAGTGCTCAAATAAAGGGCATCCAGGGCGATGAACTGGTCAATATTGTCCAAGTTGAGCCTGTGGGAGACTCCGCCTTAACAGTCTACTACAAAGATAGTTCAGGCAAACTGGGCGAACAAATGCTATTTCGGTCTGATGAGTCTAGGCTGACTATGGCGGAATCCGGAAAGTCTTGGGCCTTTGATGCTCCAGGCGCGGAATTCAAACTTGGACTTGAAGCCTATCGTATATCTCAGGCAGCTCTTTTTGACCCAATGATGGCGGTTCACACATCTAATGTGGTGCCCTTACCGCATCAGATATCGGCTGTTTACGAATCAATGCTCCCCAAGCAACCACTTCGATATGTTCTAGCTGATGATCCCGGAGCAGGTAAAACCATAATGGCAGGGCTTCTCATTAGCGAGCTGCTCATGCGTGCTGATGCAAAGCGCATTATGGTTGTTGCTCCCGGATCATTGACTGAGCAGTGGCAGGACGAATTATCAGAAAAGTTCGGTTTGCATTTTGATCTCTTTAGTCGCGAGAAGCAGGAGGAGTCGCGGTCAGGAAATTACTTTGATGAAGCCAATCAGCTTATTTGCCGTGTTGATCAGTTATCGCGGAATGATGATTACCTCGAGAAGCTTCGCGCAACTGACTGGGATCTGATCATCGTTGACGAGGCTCACAAGCTGTCTGCTACATATAATGGTCAAACTATCGATAAAACCAAACGGTTTAGATTGGGTGAGCTTCTGGGTTCAATTTCGCGTCATTTTTTGCTGATGACCGCGACACCTCACAACGGCAAAGAAGAAGACTTTCAGACATGGTTATCCCTACTGGATGGCGATCGCTTCTATGGCAAATTCCGAGAAGGTGCACATAAGGTAGATGTGACTGACATGATGCGTCGCATGGTTAAAGAAGAGCTATTGAAGTTCGATGGCACCAAACTATTTCCTGAACGAATAGCTTACACAGCCAACTATAATCTCTCAGACCCTGAATCTGTTCTTTATACTCAGGTAACTGAATACGTTCGAGAGGAAATGAATCGAGCAGAAAAGCTGCTTGGTCAGAAAAAAAATACTGTAGGTTTTGCGCTTACCCAGCTGCAACGGCGACTAGCATCAAGTCCCGAAGCAATTTATCAATCGCTGAAAGGCAGGCGCAAGCGGTTGGAGGCGAGACTTGAAGAAATGAAGCTTCTGGCTCGTGGTCAGGCGGCAAGAACCAACGGTGTAGCCGAAACGCTTGCAGGTTATACCCTGGGAAGACGAGATCTTCCTGAGAATTTCGATGAAATCGATGACGAGTTAAGTGCCGAAGAATATGAAGAGTTTTCTGAGCAAGTGGTTGACCAGGCTACAGCAGCTGAAACTGTTCCAGAACTTCAAGCTGAAATCATTATTTTACGAGGCCTAGAACATAGAGCTTTGGAGGTCGTGCAGTCTGGCAATGATAAGAAGTGGGAGCAGCTGTCAGCGCTCATCCAAGACAAGCCAGAGATGTACACAACCACAGAGGATGGTAGACGAGGTAGTCGACGTAAGTTAATTATTTTTACGGAGCATAAGGCGACTCTACATTATCTGGTCGAACGGATTGGTGGCATGCTGGGTTCAGCAAATGCTGTCAGAGCAATCTATGGTGGCGTAAATCGAGATGAACGCCGGAAAATTCAGGAAGAGTTTAGGAATGATCCTGATGTGTTGGTGTTAGTGGCAACTGATGCCGCAGGTGAGGGTGTCAACCTACAGAATGCCAACTTAATGGTTAATTATGATTTGCCATGGAACCCCAACAGACTAGAGCAGCGCTTTGGTCGAATTCACCGTATTGGTCAAACAGAAGTCTGTCATCTCTGGAATATAGTGGCCAATGAAACACGCGAAGGCGAAGTGTTTAAAAAGCTGTTCGATAAAATCGAAATTCAAAGAGCTGCGCTTGGTGGAAAGGTATTTGACGTTCTTGGAGAGGCATTTGATAACGTCTCACTTAAAGATCTTCTGATGCAAGCAATCCGATATGGTGATGACCCGAAGGTCAAAGCCAAAATGCAGGAAGTTATCGATGGTGCGCTAGATGTCGAGCATATTAAGGACCTTGTTGATCGCAATGCATTAGTTGGGCAGCACATGGGGCTTGAATCGCTTTACGCGATCAAGGAAGAAATGGAGAAAGCTGAAGCTCGCAAGCTTCAACCGTATTTTATTAGAGCATTCTTTTCGGAAACATTCGCATCACTTGAAGGAAAAATGAAGCCAAGAGAGTCCGGACGGTTCGAGATCTCTCACGTGCCAGCAGCAATACGTGAGCGCGATCGAGTAATCGGTGAAACGCGTACGCCAGTGCTGCGGAAGTATGAGCGAATATGCTTCGAAAAAGAGGGTATACGTCACATTGGTAAACCGATGGCAGACATGATTCATCCCACTCATCCATTAATGAACGCCACGACGGACCTTATTCTTCAAGCGCATCGGCAAAAGTTAAAGCAGGGCGCTGTGCTGGTGGATCCAAATGATGATAGTACTGATGTAAAGGTATTATTTATGGTGGACCATACCGTAAGGGAATCCAGTTCCGCTGATGCCGTTGCCTCAAGGCGATTACAGTTCGTCGAAATCGATGACGCCGGCAAAGCCAGCAATGCAGGTTGGGCGCCGCATCTGGATCTTCAGCCAATCAGTGCGGATGATCAGCGATTAATCGCTGATATTATGGAGTCAGATTGGCTGACTAATAATCTTGAGGGGCTAGCATTAGCTCACGCGTCTCAAAAGCTTGTGCCAGAACATTACGCTGAAGTAAAAAATCGCCGAGAACGTCAAGCGGATAAAACGCTTGAAGCAGTGCACGAACGACTTGTTAAAGAGATCAGCTATTGGTCGGACCGATTTATAAAATTACAGGATGATGTAAGTGCAGGAAAACAGCCCCGGATGCAGCCAGAAAATGCTCGGCGTCGTGTCGATGAGCTTACAGCAAGACTTGAGCAAAGAACGGCGGAGCTGATAGCACTTAAAGACGTCGTCTCAAGTACGCCAGTAGTGATTGGCGGTGCGCTTGTTATTCCGCAAGGACTATTGGCTAGCCGCAAAGGAGAAACTCAGTTTGCAGTTGATGCCGAATCGCGAGCGCGCATAGAACGTGTAGCGATGAATGCTGTTATGGACGTTGAGCAAAAACTAGGCCATGAAGTGAAGGATGTTGGTGATGAAAAATGTGGTTGGGATGTTACAGCAAGGCCCCCAGTAGATGACAATGGTGTTGTAAAAGATGATCGACATATTGAAGTAAAAGGTCGATCTAAGGGCCAAACAACCATTACAGTGAGCCGCAACGAAATTATTTACGGCCTCAACCAGTCCGAAAAATTTATCCTGGCTATTGTGATTGTGGATGGTGATAGGTTTGAAGGCCCGTTCTACATCAAAAATCCATTTACAGTGGAGCCCGATTTCGGTGTCGCCAGTATTAATTATGATTTAAGTGATTTGCTATCCAAAGCAGTTTCACCCGATAAAACAATATAAGAAGAGTTTAATGACAAAAATTTGCAGCCCCAAAAAACTTATTGAAGTTGCACTGCCGCTTGATGATATCAATGCCGCCGCGGCAAGAGAGAAATCTATACGACACGGGCATCCCAGCACATTGCATCTGTGGTGGGCGCGTCGACCATTGGCTGCAGCAAGAGCAGTTATTTTTGCGCAAATGGTTAATGACCCAGGGTATCAAGATGGTGATGGATTTAAATTTGGCGTCAACAAAAAAGAAGCTGAAATAAAACGTGAAAAATTATTTCAAATTATTCGTGATTTAGTCAAGTGGGAAAACACTAATAATGAAGATGTACTTAATCGTGCCCGTGAAGCCATAAAAGAAAGCTGGAGGGAAACCTGCCATTTAAATCGTCATCATCCCCAGGCATCCGAGCTTTTTGACCCTGAGCAATTACCTGCATTTCATGACCCATTTGCTGGAGGCGGAGCTATTCCGCTAGAGGCTCAGAGATTAGGCTTAGAGAGTCATGCCTCCGATCTTAATCCTGTTGCAGTCATGATCAATAAGGCAATGATTGAAATACCACCCAAGTTTGCTGGCCAAGCTCCAGTGGGCCCTTTACCAGATGGAGAGAAACAGCAAAATTTTGCTGAGGATTGGAGTGGAGCCAAAGGATTGGCTGAAGATGTCCGCCGTTATGGCCATTGGATGCGTGAAGAAGCCTTTAAACGAATTGGGCATTTATACCCCAAGGTAAAAATTACGGATGAGATGATTGCCGAGCGGCCCGACTTAAAGCCTTATGCAGGTGAAGAGTTGACAGTGATTGCGTGGTTATGGGCGCGAACAGTTAAAAGTCCTAATCCGGCGTTTAGTCATGTAGATGTACCTTTGGCCTCCAGTTTTGTGTTATCGAGCAAAAAAGGTAAAGAAGCCTACATTCATCCTGTAGTTGAAGAGGGAAAATATCAATTTAAAGTAAAAGTGGGAGAGCCCCCACGCGAAGCAATAAAGGGAACCAAGTCGTCAAGAGGTGCAAATTTCAATTGTCTAGTTTCAGGGTCGCCAATAGGGCAAAGCTATATCCGTGAGGAGTTTAAGGAAAAAAGAATCTCTGAAAAGTTAATGGCCGTTGTTGTAGATGGAAGAGCAGGAAGAGTATATCTAGGTCCGAACCAGATGATGGAAGATCTTGCTTACAGCGCGAAATCTGATTGGGCTCCAGATATTGAAATGAACCAAAAAAGCAAGGATCTTCTTTCAGGACGGGGATATGGTTTTAAATTGTGGTCTGAACTTTTTACTCCCCGTCAGCTGGTTGCGCTAGATACTTTTTCCAGTTTAGTGGAAGAAGCCCAATATTTGGCAATTACTAATGCAAAAGCTGCTGGCATCAAAGTTGATGATTTGGGTGTTGATGATGGTGGATTGGGCGCCAAAGCTTACGGTGAAGCCGTTGCTGTTTACTTGGCGTTTGCTATAAATAAGGGATCGAATTTGTGGTCAACTATAACTTCTTGGATGAGTGATCGAGGGGCTTTTAGGGAGACTTTTGCAAGGCAAGCAATTCCGATGGTGTGGGACTACGCCGAGGCTAATCCATTTTCTAATTCTGGTGGAAACTTTCTTTCAGCAATCGATAAAGGAAGTAAGGCTTTAGCATTTACACCAATTAGAGGGATTGGATTTGCATCCCAGGCAGATGCATCAAAACAAGACATAAGCTCAAGAAAAATAATTTCTACAGATCCACCGTACTATGACAATATCGCTTATGCTGACTTATCGGATTTTTTTTATATATGGTTGCGGCGTTCTTTGGGGAAAACGTTCCCAGGATTATTCTCAACAATCGCCGTTCCAAAAATTGAGGAGCTAGTAGCGTTACCTTACCGACATGGTTCAAAAAAAGATGCTGAATTATTTTTTCTGGAAGGGATGACTTCAGCTATGAGAAAACTATCAAATCTTTCTCACCCTTTATTTCCTGTAACAATTTACTACGCATTCAAACAATCAGACACAAACGAGAAAGGCACTTCGAATACTGGGTGGGAAACGTTCCTAGAGGCCGTAATTGCAGCGGGTTTTGTGATTGACGGGACATGGCCTATGAGAACTGAAGGTTCCGGTCGATTAATTGCAAAGGGCACTAATGCATTAGCTTCATCAATTTTACTTGTTTGCAAAAAGCGTGAGATCGACGCTAACTCAATCTCCCGTCGCGATTTCCAAAGAGAACTGCGCGAAAAAATGCCTGAAGCTTTAGAAACAATGATTGGAGGTGAAACTGGTGTTACTACAATTGCACCGGTTGATCTAGCTCAGTCAGCTATAGGCCCTGGAATGGCTATCTTTTCAAAATATGACGAAATATTAGAAGCTGATGGCAGTAAAATGAGCGTGCATGAAGCACTTATATTGATTAACCGAGCTATTACCGAATACTTAAATCCCGATAGCGGGAATTTTGATAACGATACCTTGTTCTGTGATGACTGGTTTAGCCAATACGGCTGGAGTACTGGGCAGTATGGAGAGGCCGATACCCTTGCCCGTGCAAAGGGCACATCAGTAGATGGTGTTAAGGATGCCGGTGTTGTTGAGTCTGGCGGCGGTAAGGTACGTCTTCTAAAATGGAAAGAATATCCCAAAGATTGGGACCCAAAAGAAGATAACAGAACGCCTGTTTGGGAAGCATGCCATCACATGATACGGATATTGTCAGATGAAGGGGAATCTGCTGCTGGGGCATTGCTAGCGAGAATGCCCGAACGTGGAGAAGCGATTCGTCAGCTTGCATATCACCTCTATACAGTTTGCGAACGAAAAAAATGGGCTGATGATGCGCGAGCATATAATGAATTAATTGGTTCATGGCATGCGATCGTAGCTGCATCCCATGATACTGGACTAAAAGATGAACAAGCAGGATTTGATTTCTAATAGGAAGCTAGAAAAATGAGTTTAAAGCCATGGCGTGAGATAGCTCGCCCACACAAAGATGTTTTAGAAGGATCATTCAAGCAATCTGAGTTTGCTGCAGATATTACTGCTGTTGCAACTGGCAAGGCGACGGATGATTATCAAGACGCGGAAAAATTTTTCTCGAGAACTTTTATTACTGAGGGAATGAAACTTCTATTAATGTCTGTTGCGCAGCGATTATCGGGTGTTGGTGGCGATCCTGTTATTCAGTTACAAACCGCTTTTGGTGGTGGTAAAACACACACGATGTTGGCTGTGATGCATTTAGCAAATCGCAAAGTCAGTACAGATAAATTACAAGGAATTCCGCCGATTTTGGACGAGGCAGGTATCTCAGAGTTGCCAGTTGCAAAGACTGCAGTGCTTGATGGTATAAACCTATCAGTTAGCCAGGGTAAACAACATGGATCAATTTGCGCGAATACATTATGGGGTGAATTAGCCTGGCAGCTCATGGGAGAGGAAGGATATTCAATGGTTGCAGCCAGTGATAGTGATGGCACGGCACCTGCAAAGGATATTTTGGCAAATATACTTCAACAAGCGGCACCCTGTGTAGTGTTAATTGATGAGCTGCAAAAATTCTTCAGTGATTTAACTCCTGGTGCACAGTTAAATGCAGGCACCTACGAAGCCAACTTAAAATTTATACAAGCGCTTACAGAAGCATTTAAAACTGTACCGAATGCAATTCTTTTGGCTTCGCTACCAGAGTCAGAGACGGAAGTTGGTGACTCATTTGGACAACGCACTTTAGTAGCACTTGAAAAACACTTTGGAAGATTGGAATCGGTATGGAAACCTGTTGCGACTGAAGAGGCATTCGAAATTGTTCGTCGTCGCCTATTTGAGGATGCTGGAGAACGTGCTCAAGTAGAAGGTATAAGTAGACAGTTTTGTGATTACTATCGTGCAAACAATGAAAAGTTTCCAACGGAAACTCAGTCGGAAACCTACTATGAGCGTATGTGCAATTCTTACCCAATTCATCCAGAAGTATTTGACCGACTCTATGAGGATTGGTCAACGTTAGATAAATTTCAACGCACACGTGGCGTTCTGCAATATATGGCAGTGGTTATTCACAACATGTGGAATTCTGACAATCGCGATGCGCTGATTATGCCTGGCTCGATTGATTTAGGTGATGCTAATGTCCGCAATAAAAGCATTCATTACCTTCCACAGGGTTGGGAACCGGTGATAGAGAAAGAGGTTGATGGTCCCCGCTCAGAACCATTTGATATAGATGGGCATGACACTCGTTTTGGAAGCATTCAGGCAGCGCGAAGAGCTATGCGTGCAGTATTTCTAGGTAGTGCTCCCTCTAATGCAGGTCAATCAATCAAAGGGATAAAAGCCGAAGGTATTTTATTAGGCTGTGCTCAGCCTGGCCAGACCATCGGTACCTTTGAAGATGTGCTCAAGCGATTAAATGATCGACTAACATATTTATATTCTGAGTCGGATCGTTATTGGCTTGATACACGTCCAAATCTGCGTCGTGAAATGGAGAGCCGAAAACAAAATATCAATGATCGTGAAGAGCTTCAGCCACTGCTAAAAAAACTGGTAACGGGCATATTTGGTCGTAATCATTGCTTTGGCGGAATCCATGTTTTCACGTCTTCTGCTGATGTAGTTGATGAATTTTCAACAGGTCCTAGATTGGTCGTTTTATCACCTGAAAGTGGTTATAGCCGGGGTGATTCATCAAATGCATTCGCTGCGGCAGAAAAAATACTACGCTTCAGAGGTGAGCAACCTAGACAAAAACAAAACCGACTAATCTTTTTGGCGCCAGATTTTGATGTAGTGTCTAGGTTAAAGGATTTAGGTCGCACCTATCTTGCGTGGGGTAGCATTGTTCAAGATGCGGCTGATGAGCGGATTGACTTAACTATAGGTTTGTCTAAGCAGGCCAAACGGAATGTTGAGTCTGCTGAGAAGAATCTTCAGCAAACGGTGAGAGAAGCGTTTAAGTGGTTAATATGCCCATCTGAAGTGTTCGATGGCGGCAAGCCCAAACTTACTTGGGAGGCGATCTCTGTCTCGTCCTCAGCACCTAACATTATGGCTGAAATTGAGTCAAAACTCCGTCAAGAGGAGTGGTTAATATCAGATTGGGGTCCTTTTCACCTTAGAAATCTACTAAAACAATGGTATTTCAAAGATGGAGCGTCTGATGTTAGTGCGCTAAAACTTTGGCAAGACAGCTGTAATTATTTATACCTGCCGCGATTGGTAAATGACCTAGTGCTAAAGCAAACCATAGCGGCTGGTATAGAAACTGAAGATTTCTTTGGTTATGCATCAGGTAAAGAAGATGGTCGATACTTAGGATTTATCTTCGGTAAATCGAGTAGCGTTACTTTAGATGAATCAACATTACTTATCGATTCCGAAGCAGCTCTTGAGTACAGAGCCCAACTGACCCCTCCGTCTGATCTACCGATCCCCGAACCCGGTCCAGAGAACCCCGATGGACCTGAGGCAGGAGAAACTGGCACTAATAACGGGAGCGAAGGTAAGGGCGGCCAGTCAGATGGACCCAGCGGAAGTGTTAAAAAACAATTTTATGGGACCATTGATCTTGATCCGTTAACTGCAAAAATGCAGTTCTCACAGATTATCAATGAAGTTGTAGAGCAGTTCACTACTAAGACAGGTGTTAATTTAAAAATATCAGTAGAGATAGAAGCTAGCTCTAGGGCAGGTTTTGATGAGAGTACCCAAAGGGCAGTGAAAGAAAACTGTAATGTGCTGAAATTTGGTAATTATGAGTTTGAGAACGAGTAGAAAAGTGGTTCTCGAGTATTAAAATGTCCTCATTAGATCACCAATATCTTAAAACTCGTCAGCGCGTAGAGCGTGAATCACATTCTGAAGTTCTTGCTCTTCGAGTGCACCGCTCTCTTAGCTGGCTTCAACGCTCAGAAAAATGTGATGATGAAGACGGCAGATTTATCTTTTTATGGATCGCTTTTAATGCGGCCTATGCCCAAAGCATTGATGCTGATGAGCATACCAAGGCGCAGGTTGCCTTTGGTAAATTTCTAGATAAGTTGGTGAGTTTAGGTACGGATGATACTCTGTATAAGCTAATGAGGACTCGGAATTACAAGGTGACTTCCCTTTACTTGAAGACTTCATATCAGACAGAACTGAGGAGGAGTTATGGAACTTATATGAGATGTGGGAGCTAGATCATGGAGAAAAAGTTGACTTAACTCAATCAGCTTTAACCAGTTATAGTGTTGGTGGTTGGGCACTTGACGGCTGCTACATGGAAGACCCGCATACATTTGTCGGCTTTACAAACATCGCAGGGGTTGAGATTGAGTACTATGATGGAGACTCAGCTAAAATCTTAACCGAAGATGAATTAAGAGCTATGCTCGAAAGTCAATATGTTGACAAGGCAGATCAGCTAGATAGTTTGGTGCCAGCGACTTTGATAGATCGCGGTATTCGGCGTGAAGAATATAAGTCGACTGAGCGTATAAAAACGAAAGCTAGGTATAGAAAAATTGCTATATTAATATGTATCGCATTCGCTTACTTCGCCTGGTTAGACTGACTTTAATATGGAGAACCCATCGTCGTTTAGTGGGTTTTTCTTTAAAAAGCTTTCAATTAAATACCGTTGATGAGGTGATTGAAAGCATCTTGTCCTTACGTTACGATTAGGGCTTTAGCGGCGGTAATTAGGTACATATGCTTTCTTATAGCTTAACGCAATATGAACCTATATTTGATGGTTGCTGTAGGATTTTTTACCAGAATGCCCCATGTATTATCCTAAAATCTGGCTCCCTTTAAGGATAAGCCACTTTGCATATCATTGACCAAGAGGAACCGAGTGAAGAATTTCAAGCTGCTTGGAATTCAGCGGGCAAGCATATCCAAGCGCAATGTAGGGGCGGAATCAAATGGATCCGAGTTAATCTAAGACGCCCCTTCATTGAGCATTTCTCATTTATCATTGGCAATCAGCTTTTCTTTGTATTCGTTGAAGCAGAAGAATTTGAGCTTTCTAACAGATATGACGCCTTTATTGGTTGTGCTGATAAAGCAAATGCTGTCCCATTGGTAATAACAATGAAAAAGCAAATCGGAACCTATGAACCGTCGGGTGGAGGTTGGGGACTTCTTCACGCTGTCACTAAGGCGCCTGTAGACCCTCTCGCACTAGTAAGCGATGAGTTAATCGAGATGTCCGATTGGGAGTTGCATGATTTTGCTATTAGTGTCGTCAAGAATAGACTTATAGAGGAGGGTAAGAATGTTTATTCAACTTGCTCAGATATGGAAATCAATCCTTCATTATGGTTCGAAGAGAATGATTTGCATTACTGGGTCGTTATTAGAGGATTTCGGCATCCGATGGTATCAGCTGAAAGGCCAGATGACCTTGATCAAATCGCTGAAGGTGTGCCAGGAGAAAACTCGGCAGGCTATTACGCGATAGTCACGGTTGCAAACAGTGATGATCCCTTTGACCCTGAGGCTGCTGATAGTGGCAATTTCCTTCCGCTATATAGAGGTCACGGTATGACTATAAAATATACTGGCATCCACCCAATCGTTCCAGTTCATTAAAAAGTGAGCTTTTAATGGACGTAATATCAGAAATTATCTCCATGGAGTATGTGCATTAGATGTCAAATCAAGATATTTCATACCTTTCAGTGAGTCACGCAATTGAGGACGCTATTGCCAAATACAAAAAAGATGAGTCTATTGAGGACTGTCTTTCATGGATAAATGGCGACATAGACCGACTTACGGTATGGGCATATGATACGGAGACATTTTTCAATGACGACTATGTATTCCTTACAAGTGAAGAAGAACTGTTTATTACCGATGATGATCTACTCGAATACTTTGATGCAGACCAACTGGATTTAAAGACAGATGTGAATGTTTTGAATTTTCTTAACAAGCGAGCTAACGGGTTATTTGATGAGGGTGCTGCAGCTCACTTCCATAATCGTGATGCAATATGGATCACTGCTCGCTGTGAAATCTGGGGGCAGGGGGGGGCGCACTTCAGTAATTTCGATATATATAACTCCAAGGAAGACTACTACGATTGCTTAAAGGACCAAGGATCAATGCTCTGGATGACGAAATTTGTGTCACATTCAGACGAGGAGCTAATTTCAATGTATAAGAAAAATGTGACCAATAAAAATTTTCGGAAATAGAGGTCGATATATGGAATGTCCATCGAACATTTTTGAAAAGTTATGGGCTGTGCGTGGCAGTGGCACAAGTGATGATCAGTGCATTGCATTGGCTTACGAATCACTGGGTGAAATCGATTTTACTGGTGTCTTTAGGCTGTCTTTTGACGAGGTTAAAGTCGAACACATTGAGGACTGGATGAATGCCCAAGATTGGATTAATGATCTGGGTATAGGCCTATCATTAGAGGATGTATTCCGAAATCACTATGAGGACTTATATTCCGAGGAAATACTGCCATACCACCTAGTTAAGGATGCAAGTGAACTGCAAACCCTAGTTTTAAGCGCTATCAGAGCTAAATCAGAAGCAGGAGAGTCTGAAATCGTGAGTATTGCTTGTACTGAGATTACCAATGGGGATAGAGCTCTTTTCCTCTTATTTGACGATAGCGACGCCTGGAGTTTGGGGCATGCAGAATATATTGAAGTTGTTGAGGACCTAAGTGGGCTGACAGAGGCTAATGGATATTACACTTTATAGTGTAGTGGTTTAAGTAACAAAGGATGTAACAAAAGCACATATTTAAACCCATCAAAGCTATATTAATCAATAGGTTATCATCTGAATGCAGTTCCCGCCGCCTCCACCAATAACAAAACCTCAACCCGACAGGGTTGGGGTTTTTTTATTGGCCGATGATTTGAGAATGAACCCGCGCAGCGGGTTCAGCCGAGCCACGCAGTGGCGAGACAACG
>Ga0206129_10005454_pt1 | contig 13410 bp, 18 predicted proteins | sample Helgoland_Spring_8_FD_148616 | JGI IMG/M metagenome (GOLD analysis project Ga0206129, IMG submission 148616) | Pelagic subsurface seawater microbial communities from Kabeltonne, Helgoland, North Sea - Helgoland_Spring_Bloom_20160502_2 | ecosystem: Environmental > Aquatic > Marine > Epipelagic ...
TGAAGTGACATCATGCCCCACCTCCCAACAATGCAGTGGCGGCAAGGCGCGCCGCACCAACAATCCAACCAGCATCAATGCCAAACCAGATATTGCCAAGAGCAACCATCCAAAGCGGCAAATAGATTGCAGGGTTTTCAACCAGTTTTGGTGATCGTGCCGGTGCAGGCTGCATCCACATGACTTCCATCACTTTCCAAAGATAAACAACCGATAAGGCGCTGCTGATTAGAACAAGCGCCAGAAGGACGTATGAATCGGTCTCAAGAATGGCACGCACGAGATACAGCTTTGAAATAAAGCCAGCGGTAAGCGGCAAACCACCAAGGCTAAGACCGCAAATCAAAAAGGCCGTTGCCGTTATCGGCATCCGCCGTCCAATACCGGTTATGGTTTCAAGGCTGGCACGCGCACCAAGAGCAGCGACAAAACCACCAATCGCCATGAAGATGCCGCCTTTGATCAGCGCATGATTACCAATATGAATAAATCCGGCACTGATGCCTGCTGGTGTCGCCAGAGCAAGCCCAAGCGCGATATAGCCAATTTGCGCCACCGAAGAATGGGCAAACATCTTTTTGATATCGGCTTCATAAATGGCCATGATCGTGCCAACTAAAATGCCGCCAACCGCCAAAGGCACAATGACATTCGACAAGGCGATGTCAACTATTCCGGGCGTTCCGCCAAAAATCGTGAAAAAGATCCGCGCTAAAACATAAAGCGCCGCCTTGGTAGCAATCGCCGCGAGCAAGGTTGATACTGCCGATGGCGCATAACCATAGGCCGCAGGCAACCATATATGGACTGGGAAAATCGCCGCCTTGACCAGCATGCCGGCCACCATAAAGCCAAAACCGACATAAAGCGCCGCCCCGCCAGCAGCATCAGGCAGGCGGTTCGCCATATCGCCCATATTCAATGTGCCAGTGATGGCATAGATAAACCCGACACCAATCACATAAAAGGTCGCGCCAACCGCGCCAATCACAAGATAATGATAGCTAGCAACAAGCGCCCGCCGGTCAGTACCCGCCCCCATGCCAATCAGTATAACCGAAGCCAAAGCCGAAATTTCAAGGAAAACAAACAGATTGAAAGCATCAGCTGTCATCACAAGGCCAAAAAGCCCACCAATAACAAGAAGCCATGCCGCATAGAATTTGCCGCTGTCTTTATAGGCAATTTCAACCGCAACAAGACGCCGCGCGGCTAGGGTTGCCAGAAATCCGAGACCCGACATTACCACCAATGTAAGGCTGGATGCCGAATCAACGACAAATTCAATACCCCAAGGCGGTTCCCAATTGCCTAGATGATAGCTAATGCTAACGCCATTTTCGGTAACGGATTGAAGCAATAACGCGGCAAGAAATGAGATGCCAGTGCCAATAAGTGCCAACACCCATGCCAGACCGGCAATAGGCAAAACCGCGCTAAATGGTGCCAAAAGCAACGGAACCACAACAAGCAATGCTGGTAAATTAGTCAAAATAGCGGCGCCCATCATTCTGCTGCCTCACTTGTCGGACGTTTCGGACGAGCCAGTGATTGGCTTGCCTTGGCGGCAATGATTTCATCTTCTTCGACACTGCCAAAGGCTTCGTTAATCCGCAGGATCAAGGCTAAACCAAGCGCCGTTGTCGCCACCCCGACAACAATCGCTGTCAGAATCAAAACATGAGGCAACGGGTTTGAATAAAGCGTGTCGGGATTGCCATCAAGAATGGGCGCGGTACCGCCTGCCATCTTGCCAAGCGAAATATAGAAGATGAAAACCGAGGTCTGAAAAATTGACAGCCCGATCATCTTTTTTACCAGGTTCGCTCGAGCAATGACCATGAAAAGCCCTGTCATCATCAAAATGACAACAATAATATAGTTCCAGCTTCCTGCGAGTTGCTCAATCATTGGCGCGATCCTCAACAAAGCCAGCAAAGGCATGAAACAGAGCCAGCATGACACTTGTCACCGTCAGGCCAACGCCAAATTCAACGACTAAAATACCAATATGCTGACCCGAGCCGACCGATCCCGTCAGCGCGGTATAATCTAAAAAAAGGCCGCCCTTGGCCATCGAGACAATGCCAACAGCGCCATAGATGGTGACACCAAGCACCATCATCCAAAGATTAACCCGCGCCGAAATGATTTTACGGCCAGCTTGCAAGCCAAAGACAAGCGCATGCAAAATAAAGGCAGCGGCGATGATCACGCCCGCCTGAAACCCGCCACCAGGGCCAAAATCGCCATGGAATTGAACATAAAGGCCAAACATGATGATTGGGGCAAACAGGATTTTGGCCACAACACGAAAGACAGGATTTTGGTTCATGCCTTTGTCCTCGCTGTTTTGGGACCTGATTTCGGCTTGGCTGAATTTGGCTTGGCTGTTTTTGCCGCTATCTTTCGGTTATCTGTTTTCACGCGCTTTGTTCGGGTGGTACCTGCAAGCAACATCAAAACCCCAAGACCGGCGGTAAAGACAACAATCGTCTCGCCAAGCGTGTCAAAACCGCGATAGCTTGCCAAAACCGTTGTCACAACATTTGGAATGTGAAGCGCACTGCCACTTTCGGCAAGATAGCGCGGGGCAACATGCTGGTGCACCGGCGCCATAGCATCGCCAAGAAATGGCAAATCCATAACGGCAACAAGCAATAACGCCCCTGCTCCGATACAAATAACCCCTGCCAGAAAATTGCGATTCTGGCTTGGCTTTTCATCGGCCGGAATATAGGCCATTGCGGCAAGGAACAGCACAGTTGAAATGCCAGCGCCAACCGCCGCTTCAGTAAAGGCAACATCAACCGCATCCAGATTGACGAAAATCGCCGCTGAGGTCAGCGAATAGGCACCTGACATGACGATCACCGCATAGAGGCGTCCGGTACGAACCACCATCACCGCGATCAGCACCAGCAAAGCCAACAGAAAAATATCAATGACTAGACTGACCATCACGATTTTACCTTAGCGGTTTTGGCATTCGCCTTATTTGTAGGCACTTTTTTAGTAGGCATCGCCTTAACCAAATTCCGCCCAACCGGCTTTACGCCCATTTTATGCGCCACCTGCGCCACCGCATGAGTTGCGATCGGGCTGGTGAAAAACAGAAACACGCCAATTAAAGCTAGTTTAAAACTGACAAGGCTAAATCCTTGATGAATGATCATGCCAAGGATAACAAAGCTGGCACCAGCCGTATCAATCATGCCAACAGCATGAATCCGGCAATAGACGTCAGGCAGTTTGATCAAACCAAAGCTTCCAATCAAAAGCGCGATCACGCCAATCGCAATCGACAGTCCAGATAGGGCAAGCAAAAGCATATCCATCATTTTGCCCCCGTTGAATGATCGCCAAGCGATCCGGTGCTGAAAATTTTCAGGACAGCAAAAGTGCCGATAAAATTCAAAATGGCATAAAGCAAGGCAATATCAACGAATTCAGGGCGCTCCATGATAAAGCCATGAAGCGCAATCCCCAAAATGACCAAAGTACCGATTGCATTGACCGCCAGAACACGGTCGAACGCGGTTGGGCCAAGAGCGGTTCGGACAAGCGCCATTACGAGACAAACCGCACAGGCGGTGATTGCAACAATCATCATCATTTGCCAGATTTCCCCAAACGTCCTGATATGGCCCCTTCAAGGGCGCAATTGCGTTGATCCATATCACCGCTTCGCACATCGTCACCAAATTGTGGATGAAGCGCGTGAACCAAAAACCGGCTTGGGCCTGTTTTGGCTTCGTCGATATCAACAGTGACGGTTCCCGGGGTCAAGGTGATCGAATTGGCATAATTGGCAAGGCCAGCCGCAGTTGCCTGATTAGCGGGGACTTCAAAAATTTCAGGATCAGATGTTCCACGAAGAATGATTTTGGCTGTTGCGATATTGGATGAGATGATCTCGCCAATCAGCCAGACCAAATAGGCTGGCAACCGCGCAAAAAGATGCGTTGGCAGGCCTTCGCAATCAGTAGCGCCAATACGAAGGCTAAGCCAGGTGCAAAGCAAACAACTGACAATACCAAAACCGATTAGCAGGCCATTATAAATGCCTGACATCAGCAACCAGCCAGCCATCAAGGTCGTAAACAAAATCAGGAAACGCATTTGAATTCTAAAATCTCTGTATTGTGTATACCAGAGATTGACTTTAGATTGCTTTTTTCTCGGCTTCAATGCTATTTCAATAAAATTAGTTTTTGAGTCACATAATTTTTTGGTTTTGGGCCGTTATGGTTTTTCCAAAAATTACTGGCAAATGGCTTGTTTTTGATAAGGCCTCAGGCTATGAGTTCATCAGTTATATTTTGATTTGATTCGAATTTGGGGGATAAACCATTGGCTTCAACAACAAACAAACAGCGTCCAGCCCATGTTCCTGAAGAAAATGTCTACACATCACTTCATTGGTTAATAATCGCTGCCTATGCTGCTTCAGCCGTGGCTGTGTTTCTGCTGATCAAAAGCGCCGGATAATTTAGTCACTTAGGCGGGAACCAATTTCTTGGATGCGCTTTATCAAAAACAGATTCTCGAGCTTGCCAAACAATCACGCACGCGCGGACTGGACACAAACGCTCCGCTTCAAGCGAGTTGTGATAACCCAACCTGCGGTGATCGGGTGGACATATCCTTTGCGCTGAAAGACGACGCCATCAATAATATTGGGATCAATGTTCGCGGCTGCGCATTATGCGAGGCTGGTGCGGGTCTGGTTGTGGCTCAATTTGAGGGCATGAAGCAAGACATAGCCCGCCAGATGACAGCGCAATTCGCCAGATGGATCGGCAAAGAGCAAGACCAAGCTCCAAATGAAGACATGGCAAAATTTATGCCGGTGCGTGATATCCGCAACCGGCGCAAATGCGTTCTTCTGGCATTTCATGCTGCCATGCAGGCGCTCGACCAATCATAGCGATGCGCAATTGCCCTGAATAACAGGGGAAATAAAGGCTTATTCAGGCCGCACTGAAACCTTACCAAAAACCCAAAGACAGGCAAGAAGCGCAAGCGGAAAGCCGATGACGAGTAAAACACCAATATTCGCATTCATGGTTATGATCTCCCAATCAAAATAATGCTCGTTTTTTAGGCGGTTCTGCCAATGATGGCAAGGGTCAATTCGTCCCTACGCCAGTTTGTCGCGGACAGCTTTGGCTGAAACCCGCCTGAGGTGCTACACGCGCCTATGGTGTCTCGCAGGTTTCACCGTCACAGCATGGCATAACATTCATGCGGCAATGCGCACATTGCCCATGACCATGCACCCAAACGATGTTTTCAGGCCGCCCACAAGATGGGCATTGCGGCTGCAAGTTTGGCTTTGGCTTCGTTTCAGATGCCACTGTTGTTTGATCTGGCAATTGCTGTTTTATCTGGGGCAAATCGGTTGTCCGGCTCTTGGTTGGGCGGCAGCGTGAACTCAGATGGTTCCGCAAACTTGCCTCATTATTAACCCACTGCAATGTTAAATGTTATTAAAAATAAAATAGTAAATCCAAGCGAAAGCGCAGTAGCAATTGGGGACATTGCAGTCTAGGACTCCTCTATGTTGTAAGTATTTGACGTATTTTTACTCTATTTAGTGGTTCAATAATTTGTTGTCAAACACTGCTTTCAAAAAAATTGAGCTGGATTGTGACAGTCGCTACGCTGCTACGGGGGTGGCCTCGCAATGGCACCATTCCAGCCACAAACCCGTCAAAATACGGGTGCAGCGTCAAAGGCGAACTTAACGCATTTCCTCCCTAAACTCGGCCAGCCTTTACGCTGGCCTTAATTTTTTGGCAACATTTGGCAAATGTCGACTGCAGGAGAGCGCTATGAAGTTAGTAGGGCTGGCAATATGCCTAGGAACCATCATTGGAGCCGCCGTGACAGTTGGCTTCCTTTTATGTTGTGACATTCTCAGCTTGCTGTTTGTTCTTGGCGGCGCAATTGGCTTCTTGATTATGAAGGGCAATCCTGAAAACCATATGAACAATTTTGGTGATGGAGCTGTTTATTTTGGTTAGCTCGGCACACTCGTTGGGTTGATTGCAATTACTGGTAATAGATTTTTGGTTTGGGGAGATATAGAGAAGATGGAGCCTGCCTTGACTGTTTCTATGCTGCCAATTCTATACGGCTATACCGTAAGGCTAATAAACATAGCGCTTTCGAGAGATTGAAGCCCAATGACCCGCACCCTACTCACCGCCATATTCCTAACACTGTTAAGTCAGACGGCTTGGGGTGTTAATTTGGCTGAGATACAGCTTATGAACAAATTAGATGATCAGCGCGGATATTGTATAGATATCCGCGGTCATAAGGAGCGGGCAAAGGTTCAACGCGGACTTCAGGCCCACACCTGTTACTCCTACCAAGAGCAGATTGGCGTGGATCAGGCTTTTGATGCCAGCCTTGTAGCAACTGGTAGATTTTATCTGCCTGCCTTTGACGTCTGTATGGCAGCAGAAAATAGTTCTCAAGGATCGCGCTTAATCCTGACCAGATGCGCTGAACAAAATCTTCAAAAATTTGATCTAAACTCAGCTAATGAGATTAGGTTAGTTGTTAACAACAAACTTTGTTTAGTAGTGAATGACGGAAAGTCCAAAGAAGGCGGTGGTGGCACACCTATTCACTTGATGAGGAGTTTGACGCTTGAAAACTGCGCTACAACCAAGGGCAAATACAAACATTGGCGTATAGGCAATTGACCATATTCCAAACTTAGGTAACCCGCAAACTCGCCCTATTCCTCGTCTGTGCTTTTGAAATCGCGCTGTTCCTGCTTGTGGCGGCGTGGATATAGAACAATAAAGCTAGACAATACAATTAGCCCGCAACCAATGGCCGCAGTTAATGTGATGTTCTCTCCAAAGAATAAAACACCGATTGCCCCACCAAAAATGATCCGTGAATATCTAAAAGGTGTGATTGCAGACACCTCACCAATCCGCATTGCTGAGATGATTGAGCTGTATCCAATTGTACCAAGAAAAACACCTAGAAGCAGATAAAGCCAAGAACTGGCGTCCGGCCAGATAAATGGTTCATCGAAGAAAAAGCTTAAAGCGAGACCTGACAGGGCAATCGACATAAAGCCGTGCACCCCAAGAGTAAAAATATTCAATGACTTTGGCACCGCCCGGCTAGCAAGATCTCGACCCGCAAAACCAAGCATTCCTAGCACCGCCAAAATTGACAAGAATGAGAAGCTGTCACTGGCAGGGTCAACTATGATCAAAACGCCAACGAAGCCAAGCAGAACGGCAGCCCAGCGCAGAGCACCAACTTTTTCTTTAAACAATACAGCTGCTCCAACCACAACAACAAGTGGAGTTGCCTGTAAGATCATTGTAGATGAGGCTAAAGGTGTCAAAGCAAGCGCGGATGAGTAAAATACGCGACCTGTTAATTCAGACACCACGCGAAAATGCATTGGCTTGGTGAAAAAAACCAATGAAAAAATCTCTTTTCGCAGGATCAAAGCCAATCCAGAAAATGTCAGAGCACCGCCAAAACCCAGCAGAAATAGAATCTGTCCAACTGGCAACGCTGACGAAACAAGTTTTATCACACTATCTTCGACAGCAAATGTTGCCATTGCAACCACCATCAAAAAGCTGCCAAGAAAATTTTCTTTTTGAATGTTACTTATCGGCAAAATGATGAGACCTGATCCTGGTGAAGCTGTTTTGGGCAAATTATAGCTGTTGAATCGCCACGTTTAATGAGCGCTTAAGCCCTAAAACTTCTCAACCCAAGGTCTCAGTTCAATTTCCCAAGACCAAACGCTGCGATCTTGGCGATGGAAATGAAGGTAAGTCTTTGCAATTTCATCTGGATCTAAAAGCGTTTGTTCTCCAGTATCAGGTCGTAACTCAGAGGAAATGCCGCCATCGATAACGAAATGTGCAACGTGAATATTTTTTGGTTGCAACTCCCTAGCCAAGGATTGCGCCAGACCACGGAGGCCAAATTTACCCATTGCAAATACTGAAGAGTTTGGGAAACCTTTTATTCCAGCTGAAGCGCCAGTAAAGAAGATACTTCCACGACCGATCTTGGTCATTCGAATGGCAGCTTGTTGAGCAACTAAAAACGCTCCATAGCACGTTGTTTCGAGTGCTAACTTTGTCTTTGCCGGATCAAGGCTTGTTATGTCGCCTCTGATTCTCGCTGAAGGATTGTAAACTACAACTGATGGCTTACCTAAAATTTGGTCAGTTTGAGCAAATAGACTCTCGACCTGATCAATGTTAGTCACATCGCATTGCACCAAATCACAGTTGATCTCTTCTCTTAAACCCTTCAATTTTTGGATATCACGCGCTGCCAAGACAACAGACATATTTTCCGCACTAAACAGCCTAGCGAGAGATGCGCTTAAGCCACTACCTGCGCCAACTATAATACACGTTTCTTTATCCTGAGCCATAAATTAGCCTCCACAAAAACACAGGCACCATACAAAAATCTGACAGCTATTCCAAACTCAGTGAAAATGAACCAAAGCACAAGATCAAATCTCTCATTTTGTTAGTTACCTCGACTTAATTATTTAGCCTATGCGCCGGCTTTGTTTTCTGTCAGGGTTTCATACAGATAGTATTATGGAGAACCAGCGATGAAAACGACAGGACGGTGCTATTGTGGCATCCTTAAATACGAGATTACCGAAAAAGCCGAAGCCGCGTTCCAATGTCACTGCCGAGAATGCCAGTACATCACTGGCGGTAACCCAAACATTGTTATGGTGTTTCCTAAAAATGCATTTCGCTACGTAGAGGGAAATCCAAAAAAGTTTGCAAGAGCCGATCTTGAGACGCCTGTCACTAGACATTTTTGCGAAGATTGCGGAACGGCGATGGGAACCGAGAGCCCTGCACGCCCAAACTCTATGATTGTAAAAGTTGGGACATTGGATGACCCAACGGCATTCGCAGCACAAGCAGCTATATTTACTTGTGACATCCAACCATTTCATCACTTGCCAGATGGCCTTCCAGCCTTTGAAAAACGACCACCAAAAAAATAAATAATTTTGCTTCCACCGTGGCAGTTACCAAAAAAGGTCAAATTGTTAACTTGAAAAACCCTGATCACAAATTCAAAGACAATCCAATATATGATTTTTTACTGGTGTTTGCTGGGCTATTTTTTGCATTCTTTATTACCAGTCCAGATGATTGGCACAGCCCGTTGATATTGGTTATGGCTGCGATGGTCTCTGGTTTAGTTGCGCTAATTTCATTAAAATTGAAAAACAAATAAAACAGTATCTTATTACCTGATTACGAAGCTAAATATTAACTATAATTCTGCTGCTAGTGGAGCATTGTGGTCGCGCATAACCCGCTTAATAGCGCCTATGGAAGTACCTTTTTGCAGGATGGTTTAATTGGTGTTGTCCTTCTCAATCACAAACGCCAAGTTATTGGCCGGCATTTCCAGAATTTTGATAATCTTCAGGATTTGTTGCCTGAAGAGATCGAGCATCCAAGCATCATCTTTATAACCAATATCTGGATCAGCCTCTATCAAACTTTGATGAAAGGCTTGGTCACCACTGCTGCTGAGAACACCATTTCGCATAAACGGGCCATAAATGACGCAGCGCCCCTTTTCAGCTAGGGATTGAGAAATCTCACTTGTGATAACTTTTACCTCAGCTTCACTGACAAGGTGCAACAGATTAACCAGCAAGATGAAGTCCTGATTGGGGCAAAAGGCTGACCAGCCTTTGTTCGTTACATCCAGTCTTATTGGCGACAAAAGATTGGGTAACTGTTTTGCGAGGCTTCTTGAGACGATGCTATTTAAGCGGGTCTCATCTATGTCAGACGGTTGCCAGATCAAGCTGGGAATAGCGGCGGCAAGCTCAACTATGTGTTGGCCGGTGCCACTTGCGATTTCCAGAGCAGTTCCACTTTCCGGCGCGTAATTGCGAACAAGCTCAATGATGTGGGCTGAATTTCGTTCAGCAGCAGGCGAATACAGGCAACCGCCGCTTTTTTTCTGAACAACGCTTGCTGTTAACGGAATGTTTTTGCGCAACACCAATTTAGATCAATTCCCAAATAAAAATTAACAACTCTGATCGCGTCGGATTCAGGGTCTGAAACTTATGCACCCCAACGGTCAAATCCTTAGCGGAAGTTATAAAGCATATTTCCGACAGGCTATGCCGTTATATTTGGCTCAGAACGCCCTTTGACTTTGCTCGGCCGGCAAGACTCGCCTTGCTCCTTAATGGCCCGTAAATGGCCTTCTGTGAAGGCTAAAAAGGCAATGGCACCGCAAGAATAGGCGGCTATCACTATCCCAATCACGGGCACGGCAATCACTATGATCTGAGCTTGAGAGACCATATCTGCCGCAACCTGCTGTGTTGCGATCTGCTCGTACATAAACTTGGCAAACCAAATGCTGCCAAAAATCAAAACAAAACCCAGCAGCGCGTTCAAGGTTGCCAATATAGTTGCAAGTATTCTGTTCATCCTTACCCCCTATGGTATTTATATGCGGGGCTAATACTGCACTAAGGATGGACGATAATGCTAGCTGACGGGTGCTAGAAATACGGTTCTTTGTAAACAAAGGTCATCATTTTAGGGAAATTGGGTCGTTTTTGATTTCTTGCAGTATGTTTTCAAAACCTATGTCTGGAATTTTCTTTCGCTTTTTTGGCGGCTGAAATCGTTTCCATTCATTTGTGGCAGGAAAACCCACTGCGGTTTGCGTTGTCAGACGCCAAGTCGATGCCTGACGGCCAGTGAAGTAACCTCGCTTGGTGCAAACAATAAAGCCGTGATCAATTAACTGCGCTAGGGCAGCTTTGACTGCGTGTTTGCCCAATGAAAGCCGCTTGGCACCGTGGTTTAGGCTATATTGGATTTGGCCGTTATTATGACCGTTAAAGTATGAATGCAGATCCATATAAACCTTTATTGTGGGTGGCTTTAAAGCCAACCAAGCTGGATGGCTGAGCATATAATACCGGAGCTTGATAAATTGTTCAGCTTCCTCGTATTGCCCGCGCTTTTTGGCTTTTTTGCTGAGCTTAGAGCGCATCGGATCAGTCATTTAAGGCTCGGCACTGTTTTTTACTGATCCACGCTTTCAAATCGCTTAAACGCCACCTGTAAAGTCTGGGGCGCAATTCTATTGGTGGTGGCATCTCACCGCGATCACGCATTTTCCAGATAGTGTTTTTGTGACACCCGAGTAGTTTAGAGACTGCATTTATATCGATCAAAACATCATTTTCATTCATAGCTTTTCACCAACTGATATGATTTCAGATGTGAAAAAATTGATCGATGTAAGATGATTTGTTCAGGGAGGGATAAACGATTTTTTGGAGCAAACGCTCCCTCAGAAAGTTTAACTATAGTTTACCCTCAAGACACAAAAAAACCGCTGAAAACATTACATTTCAACGGTTTGGTATATTTGCTTTGGCATCCCGTAGGGGATTCGAACCCCTGTTGCCGCCGTGAAAGGGCGGTGTCCTAGGCCTCTAGACGAACGGGACATCTTTAAAAGCAAAGCCAGTGACGCTTGTATTAGTCAAAACCGTCGATCAAATCAAGCCGCTTTTATCATCGATTTGTGTTTTTCCGCAAAACAGGCAAAACCGGGGTGAAATTCTAGGCCTAGCGCGCAAATGCTAGTGGTGGAATGGCAACATCATCAATTTCAAACTGCATGGCATTGCCGCCACGAAACCGGTCGCGCCGCACCCGACCAAGAATATGCATATAGTGACCATCGCGGGCATCGGCTACCGCCTGACCAAGCGGCGTACCGCCTGCCTGAAACGCAATTGCATTCAAGGTGCCACTGCCATCATCCAACCGGCAAGATAAATGTGCACCCGCCTCGCCCAAAAATTTTGCCGATTTGATTCGGCAATCGGGAATGACAAATCGCGGCTCGGGATTGCCACTGCCAAACGGGCCAAGCCGGTCAAGCCAATCGGCAAGATCGGGCTTGCATCCAGCAACGCTTAACAGACCACTGGCTTTTTGCAGTGGTTGCGGGATAACCCCATTCAGATCAGCCATCAGTCGGTCATTCAGAAATTGCTGTAACTCGTCAATCTTATCAGCCCTGATAGTAAAGCCTGCGGCCATATCATGTCCGCCGCCACCTTCTAGAATTCCGGCTTGATGCGCGGCAATAATGGCGTTGCCAAGCCGAAAACCAGCAATACTGCGCCCCGATCCTTTGCCAATGCCATCATCATTCATGGCAATCACCAAAGCAGGCTTGCCGAAACGTTCGCGAACCCTGCCAGCAACAATTCCAATCACGCCTTCATGCCAAGATGGGTCATGCATGATCAAAACCGGATGGTGTATTTCGGCAGCCCGATCAATGGCAGCAATCCGGATTCCTTCTTCAATCTGCTTGCGCTCGTGGTTCATTTCATTAAGCCGAAGCGCCAGACCGGCTGCCTCGTCACTATTATTGCAGGCAAGCAGCTTTACCCCAAGGCCAGATCCGCCAATCCGGCCAGCAGCATTGATTCGCGGGCCAAGCAAAAAGCCAAAAGCATAAACATTAGGTGCCGCGTTCATGCCGGCAACATCGGCAAGCTTGGTCAGCCCGGGATGACGACGCTCGGCCATCACCTTTAACCCTTGGCGGACAAAAGCACGGTTTAACCCAACTAGCGGCACCACATCACAAACAGTGGCCAACGCAACAATATCAAGATAGGCCATCAAATCAGGCGGGGTGCGGCCTTCGGCAAAATGGCCGTGTTCACGCAATTCGCGAACCATGCCAACAAGTACAATAAAAACAACACCAGTGGCGCAAAGATAGCCATATCGCCCATCTTCATCCAGCCGGTTGGGATTCACCACTGATTGCGCGCGCGGCAATTCAGGGCCGGCGATATGATGGTCAATCACAATAACATCAAGACCTATTTCGGCCACAGCTGCCAATGGCGCATGCGCCGTGATGCCGCAATCGACCGTCACCAATAGCTGTGCACCTTTTTCTTTGAGGGCGAGCAAAGCGGCCGTATTCGGGCCATAGCCCTCGGTAAAGCGGTCAGGAATATGGACATCACAAACCACATCAAGATCGCGCATCACCGAAATCAGTAGCGCCGCCGCCGCCGCACCATCAACATCATAATCGCCAAAAACACCAATTGGGGTTTTGCTCATAACCGCATCGGCTAGCCGCTTGGCTGCCTTGTCCAGATCTTTAAATCTTGACGGGTTGGGCAGTAAATCACGGATTTTCGGGTCAACATAATGCGGTGCTGTTTCAGCTGTTAAGCCCATACCAGCCATGATGCGCGCTAAAGGAATGGGTAGATCGTCAAACAAGTCCATCAAGGCGGCGGCAAGCCGATCCTGATTTGGCCCTGATAATTGCGTT
>Ga0206129_10005461_pt1 | contig 13404 bp, 9 predicted proteins | sample Helgoland_Spring_8_FD_148616 | JGI IMG/M metagenome (GOLD analysis project Ga0206129, IMG submission 148616) | Pelagic subsurface seawater microbial communities from Kabeltonne, Helgoland, North Sea - Helgoland_Spring_Bloom_20160502_2 | ecosystem: Environmental > Aquatic > Marine > Epipelagic ...
ATCGCCGTCACGCCGGGCTCAAGCTCCGTGATGACCGACATGCCTGTGACGAGGTCGATGACCATCACACCTTCGGCTGAGCGGTACGCGACGAACGCGGTACTGTCTCGGCGGTCGAGCTGACGTTGCAGCCGTTCGACTTGGACCGACACGACTGTTCGGACTTCGGCATCATCGGACGCAACCGGGAAACCTGGCGCTGCGTCTGCTGCGCCATAATCGCCGGCGACCTCCGCAATCTCGACCGGCTCTGCTTCAGCCGCTTCGGTTGCGGCGGCTTCTGCTTCGGCCGCTTCGGTCGCGGCGGCTTCTGCTTCGGCCGCTTCGGCCGCTAGCTCGGCTTCTTGTTCCAGGCGGGCCTGTTCCATCTTGGCTGCAGCTTGTTCATCGATGGAGTCGCCCGGCGTCACGATGCGTCCGAGATCAACGAAGAGCCCCCACATGGCGAGAGCGCCCACGACGGCCATCAGCAGCTTTTTGTCTCGGCCCGACTTCTTCGCTCCTGCCGGTTTGGCGAACGATTGTTGGTCGGCTCCGGGCTCTGCGAGCCAAGTCGCTTCGCTCGCCATCTCGCCGGTGGGCAACTCTTACCCACACGATTCGCACCAGTGCGCCATGGGTCAATGGTAGACGCTGAGGTCGGCGGATTCTTCCGGAGCGCGGTCCACGCAATAAGTTATCGACGAAGAAACTCTCGACGCTCATGGGGTGATGATGCGCGGCATTGTTGGCTATGGCACGTATGTGCCTTACTACCGGCTTCAACGGTCGGCGATAACCGCTGCGCTCGGTGCCGGTGGTGGTCGGGGAACACGGGCGGTTGCGTCGTACGACGAAGACGCAACGTCCATGTCGGTCGAAGCAGCCCGGAATCTGATCCGTTCCTTCCGCAACGCTCCAGCTCCGACGCCCGACGCTTTGTACTTCGCGTCTGCGACACCGCCGTATCTCGACAAGACGAACGCGAATGCCATTCACGCAGCGCTGAACATGCCGTCGAGTGTTTTCGCGGGCGACATGGTGGGCTCACCTCGATCCGCGACAGCTGCCCTGACCGCATCGTTGAACGATCAGCGACCGGTGCTAATGACTACCGCCGACGTCCGATCTGGACGACCATCATCAGCCGACGAAGCAAACATGGGCGACGCTGCGGTTGCGCTGCTCATCGGCTCCGATGTTGATGCTCCGGTGATCGCCGAATGGTTGGGCGGCGCATCTGCAACCGGCGAGTTCCTGGACCGTTGGCGTCAGCCCGGCTGGGACTATTCGCGGGTGTGGGAAGAACGTTTCGGCGAAGCTGCCTATCTGCCTCTCGTCACCGAAGCCGCTACCGCTGCATTCAAGGGCACCGAGATCTCCGCTGATTCCGTGGACACTGCCGTTATCACCGGCATGCATGCTCGTGCCACCCGCGGCGCTGCTACCGCCGCGGGCATCGGCGGCGATACCCACGTTGCCGACGACCTGTCGACCGAGGTCGGCACCACCGGGTCGTCACACAGCTTGCTCGTCATGGCAAGTGTTCTCGACAAGGCTGAACCGGGCCAGATCATCATGGTGGTCAACTTGGCCGACGGCTGCGACGTCAACTTCTTTCGCACCACCGACGCCATTGCCAATTACACGCCTTACCGCACCGTCGCGGCCCAGATCGCCGACGGCAACGATGCCCTCGCCTATCAGACGTTCTTAACCTGGCGAGGATTCCTGGACCGCGAACCGCCTCGCCGACCGGATCCTGTTCCACCCGCTGCACCACCGTCGTTTCGCATGGTCGATTGGAAGTACGGCTTCCAAGGTTCGCGAGATCGCGACTCCGGCGCCATCCACCTGCCGCCACAACGAGTGTCGGTCAAGGGCGGCAACGTCGATGACATGGAAATGGTGCCCATGGCCGATGTCGAGGCCAAGGTCACCACATTCACCATCGACCGTCTTGCGTACTCGCTGTCGCCGCCTACTGTTGGTGTGATAATCGACTTCGACGGCGGCGGACGCTTCAAGGCCGAACTGACCGATGCAGAGCCCGACGAGGTAGCGGTCGGCATGCGCGTGAAAATGACTTTTCGACGGTTGATGACAGCCGACGGCGTTCACAACTACTTTTGGAAGGCAACACCCGTCCGTTAACCACACCACATTGCAGCTGAAGCAACGCTGCAATTGCGGAAGCAAACAATCAGCAGAGCAGTCGGAGCAAAGCGAAGCTGCGATTGCGAAAGGAGACAGCCATGGCATCACGAGGAATCAAGGATCAGGTCGCAATCATAGGAATGGGTTGCACCAATTTCGGCGAACATTGGGACAAGTCGGTCGATGACATGCTCATTGAGGCTGCCCATGCCGCCTACGAGTCCGCTGGCATCAAACAAGACGATCTCGACGCGTACTGGTTCGGCACGTTGGGTTCCGCAGTGTCAGGGCTTGCGCTCAGCCGCGCCCTGAAGATCGACTACAAGCCGGTGACTCGGGTCGAGAACATGTGTGCCACTGGTTCTGAAGCCTTCCGGAATGCCGCGTATGCCGTCGCGTCTGGGGCCTACGACATGGTCATGGCCATTGGTGTCGAGAAGCTCAAAGACAATGGCATGTCTGGTCTTGTCGGTGCGCCCTTGCCCAGCGACGGCACCGAGTCCGCGCTGACCGCTCCGGCTTCCTTTTCGTTGCTCGCCCCTGCCTATGCCGACAAGTACGGCGTAGACCGCGACGAGATGAAAGAGGTCATGGCCCGCATCGCATGGAAGAACCATTACAACGGCGCTCGAAATCCTCGTGCTCAGTTCCAAAAAGAAGTCAGCATGGACAAGATCAAGAGTGCGCCGTTGATCGCTGGTGATCTCGGTATCTACGACTGTTCCGGCGTGAGCGATGGCTCAGCAGCTGCGATCCTGTGCCGAGCCGAAGACGCGCACAAGTACACCGACAACCCGTTGTATGTAAAGGCGCTTTCGTTCACCGCTGGACCCGCTGCTGGGCCGATCGATTCCGACTACGACTACACCACCTTCCACGAAGTGTCTGCCTGCGCTGCCGATGCCTATGCCCAAGCTGGCGTCACCGACCCTCGCGCCGAAATCGCCATGGCCGAAGTACACGACTGCTTCACCCCAACCGAACTTGTCCTCATGGAAGATCTTGGTTTCGCCGAGCGTGGCATGGGCTGGAAAGAAGTCCTGGCCGGCACCTACGACCTCGACGGCGAACTTCCGGTTAACCCCGACGGCGGGCTCAAAAGCTTCGGACATCCCATTGGCGCATCAGGACTGCGCATGTTGTTCGAATGCTGGTTGCAGCTCCGTAAACAAGCACCGGCGGACCGCCAAATCAAGTCAGTAACCGAAGGCGGCAAGACCCTCGGCATGACCCACAATCTCGGTGGAGCACCGGGCGAATGTGTGAGCTTCGCCTCGATTGTTGGTTCCGAACTCGGATAGTCGAGCAAACCCGGAACGATGTTCCGGGAACCCTCGATCGATCCCTGGTTCGGAATAGGGCGATCAGCGCGGCAGTTTACCAACGGCCGATGTGCGGCATATCCGGCTATGTCGGATTCGCCCACGCCGAACCATACTTCGATGACCTCACTGACGGAGTCGTCGATCTAGTTTCCGTTGCATGCCTGCCCGCTGCGCATGTGCAACAGCTGGCCCAGGGTATTCACCGAGCGGGGATGGTCGCCGCCGCAGACGCATCGAGGTCATGGTTCCCTGACCCGCGACCACACCGAACAGAGCAGAGCAGAGCAGAGCAGAGCAGAAGTCACAGTCTTGTCCATCGAGGCTTGCGACAAGCGCGTGGGTTTCGGTTGGCGGATTCGTGCTGTCGCCGACGGCCGCACGAGCCAGCGTCACAAGCGCGGCGCGCTTGGGTAGGTCCGGTTTGTTTGACGCTGCGCTGGACGGCAGGGGGATGTTTTGCTCGTTACGATCTTCAGCCAGGCTTCAGGAACGAAACCTTAGGTTGCCCCTATGGCAAAAACGACAAACGTGTCCGCCGGTCGATCATCCCTACTCGGTACGCCTTCGGACTGGCAGTTACGCAAGCCCTCGCTGCGACCTCCCCGCCTTGGGATACATCTGATTGGACCCCTGGCGGTGGCTGCCTCCGTCGTGTTGTCGTGGTTCGCTTTCTCCAGCGCAACCGGCGACGGAGCCAACGTCGCCTTTGGGCTCTTCATCGGGGCGGCGTCGATCGTGCTTATGGCGTGGAGCTTCGTGCTGGCCATCAGGCTGCGATTTCTTGAGCCGGTCTTCGGCGGCCTCGACTCGATGTATCGAGTGCATCGATGGGCCGGCACCTTGGCGGTGGTGGCCATGTTCTTGCACACCAGTGTTGAACCGGAGATCGAAGGTGGCATCCGGGGCTCAAGCCGTTCACTCGCAGAGACCGCCGAGGACTTGGCCGGCACCGGCCAAACCATGCTGTACATCCTGGTGGGGCTGAGTTTGGTGCGGCTGTTCCCGTATCGTTGGTGGCGCTGGACCCACAAGCTGCTCGGCATCCCGTTCGCGTTCGCCTCGTTTCACTTCTTTACCGCCGAGAAGCCGTATGCAAATGGATCACCCTGGGGTTGGTACTTCGGCGGCATCATGATCGCTGGCTTGTTGGGTTACCTCGTGCGCGTGGTTGGTAAGGACATCGTGGCTCCCGGCATCACGTATCGGGTGAGCGCGGCCGACGTTCATGGTTCGACGCTCGAACTGCAACTCACGCCCGAAGGCAAGGCGCTGCGACATCATGCCGGCCAGTTTGCCGTACTAAAGATCCAAGAACCCGGTCTCCGTGAGCCACATATCTTCACGATTGCGTCCCATCCCGACTCTCCCACGTTGCGATTCTTCATCCGAGATCTCGGCGATTGGACCGGCCGCCTGCAGCACCGTGACCTACTGGGTGCGAAGGTGACCGTCGAAGGGCCCTACGGCGAGTTCACACCCGTCGATACACAAGCAACGAAAACCGTGTGGGTCGCAGGCGGGGTCGGCATCACACCGTTTCTCAGTTCGGCAGGGACGCTTCCCCCGGGAGCGAATCCCACGTTGCACTACCTCGTGCGCTCTCGAGACGACGCGATGGCACTCGACCTGCTCGAAAATCACCATGCTGCTGGCGATCTTGAACTCGTTGTTCATGCCTCGGCCGACGGTGATCGTTTCCGCCCCGATTCTCTTCGGGAGCATCACGGTCCGAATGGACTGAGAGGAGCGCACGTTGCTGTCTGCGGCCCGGCATCACTGGTGTCACTGATCGAGACCGAAGCCCGTCGGCTCGGGGCGGCACGAGTGGAACGGGAAGACTTCGACATCCGTCAAGGTTTTGGCCCCGACCTGTCACGCGAGATCGACAAGCTCTCATCTGCACTCCCAGGAATTGGCCACCCCTGACTCCGAACACAGTCGGGTGGTCACGAATATAAACAGAGCGCTGGTCGAGAACTAGCCTCGTAGCCGAGCAACTACACGGGAGTACAGACTGATGACACGCTCTTTTGATTGGATCGCACACCATGCGAACACACGGCCTGATGGCATCGCCCAGATTGACCTGGCGACCAATCGAACGTTCACTTGGGCAGCTATGGAGGACCGCACCAGTCGGCTCGCCGCTGCCTTGCAGCACGACTTCGGTGTTGGGCCCGAGGATCGTGTCGCCGTTCTTGCTCAGAACAACACCAACTTCTTCGAAGTCCAGTTCGCGTGCTGGAAACTCGGCGCCATCTTCGTACCGGTGAACTGGCGCCTTACGTTGTCGGAGCTCACGTTCATCGCCGAAGACTGCACGCCCAAGGTCATCGTGCACGACCATGCCTTTAGCGACATGGCCCGAGATCTTGAGGCAAACACCAGCATCGAACACCGCATCAATTGGGATGGCGACGACGACGGTGCAGCCAACTATGAGGATGCCATTGCGTCAGCTGCCCCTGGCAACTTCACGGCCAACGACAACACTCTCGACACCGTGCTCACCGTTATGTACACGTCGGGCACCACCGGCACGCCGAAGGGGGCGATGATCACCCAAGGCATGACGTTCTACAACGCGGTGAACTGCGTGGAGTTCTTTGGGCTAAAGCAGAACATGGTCAACTTGGCCTTCCTGCCGCTGTTTCACACCGGCGGACTCAACGTGTTTGCCAACCCGTGTTTCCACTTCGGTGGCACCAACATGGTGATGCACACCTTCGATCCATCCGAGTGCCTTGGCCTGCTCACAAACCCTGACATTGGTATCACACACCTGCTGGGTGTCCCCGCCAACTTCCTGTTCATGTCACAGGTCCCCGAGTTCGAGAACGCAACCTTCCCCACGATCGAGGCATGCGGAGTTGGCGGCTCGCCAACTCCAGTGCCGCTCATCGAGGCATGGGCAGCGAAAGGACTTCCGCTACAACAGGCGTTTGGCATGACCGAGACCTCTCCCCTGGTCACGGCGCTCAAACCCGAGGATTGCGAAGTCAAGATTGGTTCGGCTGGGCTGCCGGCCATGCATTGCGAAGTACGGATTGTCGGTGAAGATGGCGAAGATATGCCGGTCGGCGAGAAGGGTGAACTGTGGGTTCGTGGACCCAACGTGACCCCTGGCTATTGGAATCGTCCCGAGGCCACAGCCGAAGCGATCACTGATGGGTGGCTGCATACCGGCGATGCCGCCCAGGAGGACGAAGACGGCTTCATCTACATCGTTGATCGGTGGAAGGACATGTACATCTCTGGCGGCGAGAACGTCTATCCCGCCGAAATTGAGAGCGTGATTTATCAACTTCCCCAGATCGGCGAAGTGTCGGTTATTGGCATTCCCGATGAGAAATGGGTCGAAGTCGGTCGAGCCATTGTTGTCCTCAAGGACGGCGAGACCATCGACGAAGCCATGATCATCAACCACTGCCGTGAACATCTTGCGCGATTCAAGGTGCCTCAATCAGTCGTCTTCATCGACGAGATCCCGCACAACGCAACCGGCAAGGTCCTCAAACGCGTACTACGCGAAAGCCACGGCGTCTAGCGATGCCGAAACCTCCTCGTTGCCGCTGGGGAACGAACCCCGGGCTCGCTCGGATCAATTCTGGTAGCCAGGCCCGGTGCTGATCACGTGCGAGCGGTGATGGGCGAGTCACGACCGGCAGGAACATTAAGGTCTATCGATGGATCTGTTTCTGCAGCGCGGCACCGTTGATCACGATGGCGAGACCATCTATTGGGAGTTGGCGACGACTGGTGACGACGACGACCGGCCAGTCGTTGTGCTCTCACATGGAGCTGGTGGAACCCATGCCGTCTGGTACCACCAAGTGCCCGCACTGGGCCAACACTTCCGAGTGCTCACCTGGGACAGCAGAGGTTTCGGACTGTCGACGAATCGAAGGAACGCACCGAGTGCGCCGGCCGCAGGAGCCGACTTGGCTGCGGTCATGGACGAACTTGGCATCGACGCGGCGCACCTGGTTGGGCAGTCGATGGGCGGCTGGCACACGTCGGCGTTCGTGCAACAGCACCCAACACGAGTGTCATCGATCGTGTACGCCGACACCGTCGGCGGGCTCTGGACGCCGTCACTCCAACACGCCTTCGCTGAGTTCATGAAGGGTGGAGGACTAGGACGCCCGGGCCCGCAGGCCATTGGTTCACATCCGGCGTTGTGGCCTGGAACCGTCAAGCGGGATCCGGCTCACGCATTCCTCTACGAGGCGCTTGGTTCGTTTCACACCCCGCCGATGGACAAGATCGGCACCACGATTGAATGGGCAATCGACCACGCTGACATTGATGCCCTGGGTATACCCGTGTTGTTCATCGCCGGTGAACATGATTCCTTGTTCCCACCGGCGCTACTCGCGGAGTCGTGCGCCATGTTGGCGAATAGCCGCTACGTGGAGATCGCCGATGCCGGCCACAGCCCGTACTTCGAACAGCCAGTTGCGTGGAACGACGCCGTCACGGACTTCCTACAAACCGTCTGACGACGCTCACGCGGCATGACCCTACGAACGGGATCCATCGCTCTCGTTGAGGAGCCGCAATTACTAAAGATGCCGACGGTAGTAGTCGGTGTTTGTTGCCCGGCTAGCGTCGCATTCACGCAGCCAAATGGGGGTTTGTCATGCGATTTGGGATTTTCTACGAACATCAATTGCCGAAGCCGTGGAAAGATGGCGACGAGGAGCAGATGCTCAATGACGCGATCGATCAGGTCGTATTAGCCGACCAGCTCGGTATCGATAACGTCTGGGCAGTTGAGCATCACTTCCTCGAGGAGTACTCGCACTCGTCGGCGCCCGAGGTGTTCCTCGCGGCATGTGCTGCCCGCACCGAACGCATCCGTATCGGCCATGGCATCAAACACACACCAGCCAATTACAACCACCCAGCTCGGGTCGCAGAAGAGGTCGCAACACTCGACCTGATCTCACGAGGCAGGGTCGAGTTCGGTATCGGCGAAGGCGCCACTCGAATGGAACTTGGCGGTTTCGACATCCCCGCCAGGGAGAAACGGGCGATGAGCATCGAGGCCGGCGAGCAAATCGCCAACATGATGACGATGACGCCGTATCCCGGTTTCGATGGCGAGTCCTTCTCGTTTCCTTGTCGCAATGTGATCCCTAAACCAAGTCAGAAGCCACATCCACCTATGTGGATCGCATGCACCAACCGATCAACCATCGAACTGGCGGCTCGACTCGGCATCGGAGCGCTGGCGTTTACGTTCGTTGACCCCACCGAGGCCGCGCACTGGGTCAAGACCTACTACGACATCATCAAGAGCGACGAGTGTGTACCGCTGGGCCACACCGTGAACGCCAACATCGCACTCGTCACTGGCTTCTCACTGAACAACGATCGAGCCGAAGCCATCCGCCGAGGCCGCGAGGGGTTTGAGTTCTTCCAATACGCCATCAGTGCCATGGTCACCAAAGACAGCGTGCCTGGCCGCACCAACCTGTGGCAGGAGTTCCAGGACAAACGAGGCCCCGACGCAACCGAAACATTCGTGGCCAAGGCCATGGACAAAGGCGACGACTACGCGTCAGCCATCGGCACACCGGCCGACGCAAGCCGGTACATCCGCGAACTCGAAGCCGTTGGTGTCGACCAACTGATCTTCATTCAGCAGGCTGGCCGCAATCCTCACGCCGACATCTGCGAAGCCCTTGAGTTGTTCGCTGCCGAGGTCATGCCCGAGTTCAAGCAGGGCGAAGACGAACGAGTCGCCGCTAAAGAAGCCGAACTCGCGCCCTACATCGAAGCTGCACTCGCCCGCAAACAATGGATGCAGCCGCTCGCCGACGACGACATCCCGCTCATCCGAGCATCTGTCAAGAAGGCCCAGGTACCCGGCTCCAGCCGTCAAAGTATCTAGGTCTGGGCATCAAGATCTGGACATCAAGGTCTCGACATCAAGGTCTCGACATCAAGGTCTGGGTATCTAGCTCTGGGCCTAACGGCCGTGCAGAGAACGGACTTTGTCGCCGATCATGCGACCAGTCATCGAGATGCCATCCATGTGGTCGATCTCGTGCTCCAGCAGCTCGGAAAGTGCAGCCGACAGATCTCGCTACTGTTCGCTGTCTCCGTCGATGGTCGCGCACTGCACCGAGATCTGTGAGGTGAGTTCGACCAGCACCAGCTTGTCTGGCACCGACAAACAGTCGTCTCACACCTATTGGGTCGTCTCGTTGCGGCAGGCTCGGAACGGTCGATGGAGACACGGTGCGGTGGGTCCTCGAAGCGCTCTGTGGAGTCGGCCAGAGTGCGCCCGATCGTACCTTTGGAATTCTGGATGTCAGGGTGCAGTCACCGGTCTCGTCAGCTTTCTCGTGTACTTTCGTCGATGAGTGTTTCGTCATCGATCAACATGGCGATCGTGTCAGCGGGAAGGCCGACTTCTTCCATGACCTGGCGCGTGTGAGCACCGAATTTCGGGCTGGTATCTCGAACCTCGGCGCGAGACTTTTCCATCTGGAACGGCATGGCACTGGTCACGTAGCGACCAATATCAGGGTGATTCAGCTCGACCACATAGTCGTTGGCTATCACTTGCGGGTCGACCACCGCTTCGTGCGGCATGTTGTAGGGGCCGCTTGGATACCCAGCCAGCTTCAAGTCGGCGAGCCACTCGGCCGATGTTCGGGATGCGAAACGGTCTTCCATCGCCTGCACCGTCGCCTGGAATTCTGGAGCGTTTGCATCTTTCGTCGGTGGCGGGTCGATGCCAGTCGCTTTATGTAACTTGGCGAACAGTCCTGGCGACATTCCGGCGACCGAGATCAAACCATCCGATGTCTGATAGTGGCGGAAATACAACCGGAACGCCCCGGCCGCGGGAATGACCCGCTGCTCATAGTGCGTTCGCTGGTCATCGAAACTCGACCCGGCGAGGCGGAGCGCTGCGAGTTCTTCGTCGAGCTCTCCGATTGAGTCGGCTTGACGCTCAAAGGAAACTGACGTTGGTGTTGCCAGACTCATTGCGGTGCCGAGCAGCGAGGTATCAATTCGTTGGCCTTCGCCAGTCTGATCACGGTGTCGCAAGGCGGCCATCACAGCAAAGGATGCGACGAAACCGGTTCCGAAGTCGTTGACTGCAGGACGCGTCGGCTGTGGGGCCTTGCCCATACCACCAGACCGGTTCATCATCCAGCCAAGCCCGCTTCGACCTTGCACTAACACGTCGTATCCGCCTTGATCGGCGTCGGGGCCATCAGGGCCAAGCGAGGTGTGCGTTAGATGAATCAGAGAAGGATTGATCGCTCGGGCGTGGTCCCAGTCGATGCCGTATCTGACAAGGTCAGGCGGTTTGAACGCCACCAACGCCACCTCGGCCCAAGCAAAGAGTGCGTCGATGACCGCGTGCGAATTCGGCTTCGTGAGATCAACGACGATGCTGCGCTTGCCAGGGTTGATCATCGCAAACGCCATGCTCTCACGATCGGTGACCGGTGCGATCATTCGCATTGCATCGCCTGCGGGCGGTTCGACCTTGATCACGTCGGCACCGAGCCCGGCGAGCAACCGACCGCAGTGTGGGATCGCTGCATTCTGCGCAAACTCGACGATTCGTACGCCGTCAAGCACACCTGGTTGAGTAGTACTCATGCGCTGAGATCTTGCTCGGGACCCCAAACTTCGAGGTGGCCGGCACGCTCGACCCGTCGAAGGGTCCGTAGGCCGAGGATGACTGCTGCTCCCCCGGCTTGGAACACGTCGCCGACTCGCTGCTGCTCAGCCGCGCTGGCCTGGCCTAGATCATCGTGGAGGCGCTGCATGAGCCAGAAGCGATACGGCATAACGCTGGTCTCAATTTGTTGACCGCGCCATTCGAATTGCGCCAACCCACCACCTGCGAGCCCGCGTTCCTTCGTCAGCCCGCGAGCCGCTGGATCGTCGAGCCCGTTTGTGCCCGGTTCAATCTCGGGGTGCTCCCCGAGCCAGCGATTCGCAACCTCGACATGAGCAGCCAACTCCCCCAGGTACTCCTCGCCGACGTATCGCATCATCGCCAATAAGGTCTCGGGGATAGCGCCGTCATCAATCAGTTCGGCCGAAACATCGTCACCGTATTCGTGCAGGTATGGCTCACGTGTCGTCATGCGTTCGACCCAGCGCCCAACCCGAGGCGCACGCTGCTTGATCAGCATTGCGGGTGCCGGGTCTCGATACAGGTGTGCCCACATTGCAGCGATCAGTCCAAAGTCACCAATGGTCGGGTGTCCACCCAACAGATAGGGGTGGTCGGCCAGATGTGCGCTGAACAGATCAAGCCATTCGACGAACGAATCTTCGATCGCGGGCGCTGTCTCGGGTGTGACGCCAAAGGCAACGGCTGCGTTGCGCATGCGACCACTGTTATGCAGGAATGTTGCCTTGGTTTCTTCGTCGGTGCGGTCAGGTTTCGGCGGAATGAGCAGGGCAAACTCTGCCGCCAGGAAGTCGAGGTTCTGCTCGTCGAAATTCCAGCGATAATGCATGGCTGGGCGCAGCAGTCCTTCGCCACCGAACAGCTCGAACAGATGGCTAATCGCCAGCAGAGCCGGCGATTCGGGGTAAACCGACCATGTGCGTAGCGCCTGACCCGGGCCCTTTTCGAAATGATCAATAATGTCAGCGCCGTCTTGGATGATCGTTCCGTCAGGCGTCTCGAGACACGGGATGATCCACCGCCCGACCTGAGGAACGACGTGGGTGAGATAGCGCTCGCTTCCTGGAGCAACTTCGACGAAGTCAATACCCTGGCGCCGCAAGTACGAACGCACCTTGCCGGTATAGAGAGAAGCGGGCGCGCCGTAGAGCGTGTAGAAAGTCATCACGTAAACATAACCTTCACACCTAGTGCGTATTGCACTGGCAGAAGTATCACACGTTAGAACATGCCTTGATTTTAGCGATCTGGAGGGTGAAGTCGCCGATGGTGACACGGCGACCATGCGGGGGTGCGGAGCGCGAGTAGTGGCCTAGAACCTCGCTGACGTGACCGTCGAAGTGAACATGTCCGACACACCTGTGGCTCTGCCACGAGGCGAGATCATCCTGGAATCTGCCCCTGAACGAGCGGTCGACGAACTCCCGGTGGGCGCTGCGATCTGGTTGCGGCCAAGCTGAGAATCAGGCTGCTGGGTTGCTGAAATTTTATGACTCGATGAGTGCCTGGTAACCAGCGGCATCGAGCAATGCGTATTCGCCTTCGTCGGTCTTCATCTTAAAAAGCCAACCCTCTCCATACGGGTCTTCGCCCAATGTCTCGGGCGAAGACTCAAGTGCATCATTGACCTCGAGGATCTCGCCATTCATGGGCGCGTAGATTTCGCTGACCGCCTTGGTCGACTCGATCTCGCCGCACGGAGTGCCAGCGGTGACGGTGTCGCCAACCGCAGGCAGCTCAACGAACACAATTTCGCCCAGTTCCTCGACCGCGAACGCGGTAATACCCACGGTCGTAACGTCACCGTGTGCCATCCACTCGTGTTCGGCGGTGTAGGACAGTTGCTCGGGAATTTCACTCATGGTTTCTCCTTGGAGTTCTTAGTGTGGCCTGCGATAGAAGGGCAACTCGACCACTGTGGCCGAAGTTTCCGTGCCCCGAATGTCAACCTCGACGGTCCCGCCGATGGTTGGGGTGTGGTCGAGTCGGGCAATGGCGATGTTCTGACCCAGTGTTGGGCTCGGCGCTCCGCTGGTGACGACGCCAACAACCCGACCATCTGAGCGAACCTCGTAACCGGAACGTGCCGGGCGTCGGCCGTCGATATGGAGTCCAACGAGGAAGTCGTGGGGTTCCTCGGCCGCAGCAGCGAGTGCGTCGCCGCCTACACAACCGCCGTCTTTGGGTTTCACGAGTCGAGCTGATCCCACATCAAACGGTGTGGTCTCGAGGGAGAGTTCGTTGCCATACAGCGGCATACCTGCTTCG
>Ga0206129_10005466_pt1 | contig 13394 bp, 7 predicted proteins | sample Helgoland_Spring_8_FD_148616 | JGI IMG/M metagenome (GOLD analysis project Ga0206129, IMG submission 148616) | Pelagic subsurface seawater microbial communities from Kabeltonne, Helgoland, North Sea - Helgoland_Spring_Bloom_20160502_2 | ecosystem: Environmental > Aquatic > Marine > Epipelagic ...
TGTGTTGTTAGTGCGTATAGCTAACGCGTGGTTACTCGACGTTCCTAAAATACCTGCCGCAGAATCCACGCCCATGATGTTTGCTATGCCTGACGCATTTTGCACCCATCTTGTATACGCTATCGTATTATGACTAACCTGCTGTGCCTCGTAGGCATCTAATACTGCGGATTGGTTACCATCTTTTGTTATGTGTAGCGTTGTAGCTGACGAATCCGTCCCGATGCCCACGCGATTGTTTGCAGAGTCAACAACAAGAGTATCAGTGTCTACTGATAGCCCTGTAGAATTAACAATTTCTGATAAATCTCTTGCTCTTGTCATCTGAATTAATTTCCTGTTGTGATACGTCTATTTATGTCTTAAGGTTGTTATGTATTATCTCGCCAGTGAGCAACGATAACCCCGTTGTCATCCAGCGTTCGTTCCATTTGGCTAATTTGCCATACTGTTGCCATGTTGTTTCTCCTGTTATTATGCTACGGCGTCGGAAGCCCAAGGCACGCCAGACGCAGTCGTTGCAGCAGCATCGATTTGCTTTTGCACCTTAGCGTCACGGTCAGCTTCGATGCGAGCCTTAGCTTCATCAGGCGTTTCTTCACCTTCAACCAGACTTGCGTATACCCAACCAAGCACATCGGCTTCAGTAAGGTCAGCGTAAGGGATAAAATCTGGAGATGTCGGGTCTCCTTCCAAGCGGAGCTTGCCGCCTTCTGAAGCAGTGTACGATGGGGTTCCATCGCTTGCCGATACCTCTGACCAGTACACGAGAAATACATTCCCGTCTGAGTCAGTTCTTTGCATGTCCTGTATCGACCATGTATTTGTAATTGCCATTTTGTTTCTCCTTCAATGACAGTTAATGTTTAACCCCAAGGTAATGGAGTCGGTTGTTCTGGGACGTAAGTAGCCTCGCAAAAAATGTCCTTGCCCGTGTCCTCTGGGAACCTTTCAGCATAAATAGCTAGTTGATCCGTTAAAAGCGTTTCATAAAAAGTTACGCCAGCAGTGCCAAGACTGTCTTGAACCCAGCCTAATACTTGGGCTTGAGTCAAATCTTCATATGGCGTAAAAGAACCCCCTGCTGTATAGGTAAACGAAGTATTTTTTGTGCAACACGCCGTGTTTTTGGCATCTGAGTCAGAAACTTTCCACACGACCTTTACTACTACGTTTACTTGTCCTGCGGTGTTCTCGCAGTCCATTTCTTCAATTGTCCAAGTTGCCATTATCCAGTCCTCGCTGAGTCTATTATTTTGCCGTAAGCTAATCCTTCCACAGACCCTACTGTCCGGTTTCCTGTTCCTGTGACAACAAAGTTTAAAAGAACAGAAGTTGAGCTTACGGTAGTCGCTGTTACGGCTATTGACATAGACCCATCAGTAAAGCCTGTGGTCGTATTAATAACGCCAGCACTTGAACCGTTAAAACCAGCTCTTACATACCAAACAGCAGAACCGGGATCACTTTGACCTGTGCCAATACTTGCTGCGGAAACTTTAAAAAGTCCCGGTTGCCATTCTGTCGCTAAGGTACTCATTGTCACCGAACCGCTTGTTACATTAGCGTTGTCGTTAAAGGTTGAGATTATCCAGTAAGGATCAGTATTAGTGTAAGAGTTACCTAAATGACCATCCCTAGTGATTGTACCAACCGATTCAACTCTCAGTCTTTCAGTGTTTTCCGTAGCAAATGAAAGGTTGCCTCCAGCCTGAGTTCCCCACATTCTAAGTTCTGTGTCATCTGCTCTACCTTGAATATAGCCTACCGAAGTGCTTCCGTTGTCATCGTAGAAGGTAAGACCGCCTACACCACCGTTGGAACGACCAATGACAGATATACCACCTGCACCACTGTTGGATTGAACAATCAATGAGCCAGTCGTACCGCCTGTAGTCCCTATACTTACGCTATTAGTGCTACCATCAACCACCAGCATATTAGCGTTGGTGTCAGACTCAACGCGGAAGTTTAGGTCTTCACCATTCTCGTTAATTGTAACGCCGGTTTGATTCTCCATGCGGATTTGGTTCACGTATCCGTCGTCAGTTGCGTTAGGCTGAGTAAAATACATATTTGCGCCAAACAACATTTCAATGCCACTACCGGTGAATGAACCGCTTGGGTTTCCACTGGGGTCATATCCGATAGACACAGTACCGCTTGTATTTGGTGCGCCCAACATAGTGACAGCGTAAGTGCTGGGTGCGTAACCAAAGGCTGTAGGTTTCATCATAGTCGCTGTCAGAGCGCCAGCCGCTTGTCCACGAAAGCTACCATCATAAAGATTTAGGGTGCCACCCAAATGAACAGATGTACCAATACTTACCGAATTAGTACTTGCATCAACGTGGAGCATATTTTCGTTACCAACAGACTCAACGCGGAAGTCTTGGTCAGCGCCTGTTTCGTTAAAGATGGTAGACGTGGTTCCTAACCTGAGCTTTTCTACTGGAGCGCCGCCAGTGCCAGTGACAAAAGCTAATTCTCCAGCTTCTTTTACAATATAAATATTTCTGGTTGTTCCATCATATTCATAAAAACTAATAACAGCCTCATCAGAATTACCATTATCTCTACCAATAATGGAAAGTGCGTTTGCGGCGGCGCTTGATTGAATTGTTAATGGCGACGAGATGCGGTCGCTCGTTCCGATACCCAAAGACTCCGCCGAAGCGTCCCAGAAGAACTTTGGAGTCGTGCCCGAGGCCTCGTACAGCGACACATCTCCGTTGGAGGCTATAGTCTGTCTTTTAAGTAATGAAGTATCGTCTGATGTAAATAAGTTTAACTCACTACCATATGACGAAAACTTTGGGCCAAATGCTTTTACATTTACTGACGATAGGTCACTGGCATAACTGCCATCAATAGCTAATCCAGAGCCAAAGTCAGCGTTGACACTAGGAGTATTTATAATTAGACCAGTTCCAGTTCCTATTGCGCCTACCTTTGCCCCTGCTGTAGAAACTGGTAACCATGAAAAGCCTGTGGTGCTGTCAACAGTAAGCCCATCCGCCGTGACCGTACCCGTGACTCCAAGATTGCCAGTCATCGTGTCGCCAGTAACATTTACATATCGTGCATCACTAGCGGTTTGGTCATCATAAGTTGACAACGCTGTAGAAATCTGCGTATTAGTTTCTGTTTGAGTATAGGTTTGTGCTTTAGTGTAATAAGCATCATTTTTCAGTAGTTCGTATACCTGAACATCAACAACAGAGCCCACAGGCAAGTTATAAGTAAACGCAATGTTTGTTCCTGTTGACGCTTGATATCCGTCTACAGAACTTTCTCTTTGTTTTACACCATTAACAAATACCACGACATCGGTACTCGATGAAGTAGAATAACCAAGAACACCGTGTGCGGTACCAGATCCTTGACTTGCAAAACCAGTACCAGCACCCACACCTGTTGCGGTAAATGTTGTGCCGATATCATTATCAGCAGCACCGATCAAAGTGAAGTCTGTAGTCGCACCGCCAGCACCATCATCTACACTGACAATAGTGTATTCTTCTGTTGCGACAAAATCTCCGCCGACCACCAACCCAGTGGCAGTTGCGGTAAAAGTTGTTCCCGAGATATTGTCGGCAGATCCTAATGCAGTGAAGTCTGTTGTGCCAGGCACAGAGATTTCATAACTCTTTCCGATAACATACGCACCTGACGAAATCTCTTGAATATCAGCACCCGTAATGGTGTTTGTTTCGGATGCGACTGTATACTGATACTTGAAGAATGTTGCGTTAGCTTCAGTTGTTGCACCACCCCCACCACCAGCAGTGAACGGGATTGTGTCAATAAACTCTGAACCGGTATATACCTTTAATCGTGAGTTGAGTGCATCAAAGTAAAACGAACCTTGGTTTGGTGTTCCGGAATAGTTACCATCTGTTCTGTATTGTACTGTGACATCACCTAGTGTGCCACCCAGACTTCCACTCGGAGCAGTATCTAACACACGTTGCTCGGTGAAAAATAACTTTGATCCTTCCGGAATGTCGGTTGTTGTATTTGTTAATGAAGTAAACGTCAGTTGCCCTACCGACGTTGTGCCTAATGTTGCTGACGCAGAAACAACGAGATCTCCCGTTACATCAAGAGCAACTGTAGGAGTTTGATTCTTTACACCGACGCGGTTGTTAGTCGCATCAATATACAGAGTACCGGCGTCAATGTTCAAATCTACTAGCGAAGCATCCGCCGAGATTAAACCTGAAGAAACTTTAGTTAATGCCATTGAAATTTTCTCTTTGTTGTTTCCGTGATGTTAGTATTTATGTCTTAAGGTTATTATGTGTTAGCTCGCCAGTGACATACGATAACCCCGTTGTCATCCAGCGTTCTTTCCATTTGGCTTATTTGCCATACTGTTGTCATGTTGTTTCTCCTGTTTGCGTTCTATGTATTCTTCAGTAAGAAAACTGTATTCAAACAATGAATGCGCGTCTTGCATCTTTCTAACTTCATCTAAGTCATCGCAAACGATAACCTCTATATCTTTCCAGTCATTTAAAACTGCATATTGTAAACGACACCCGCCAAATTGAAGTTCGTTTTTACTGTTAACCACTATTGGGTTGACCATACCGTGTTGTTGTATGTGCTTATGTATAAGCCTTTGGCGTTCAAAAATAGCCCAACATTTAGGGTCTGAACCTGTAAGTATTTCATTTAGATTCAATCGCATTAATTCTTGCTCGTAGTGATTGTATTTCTTTGAGCATCATTGGGACTAGCTTGCTGTAGTCAACGCCCATCATTTCTTCTGAGTCTGCATCGCCACTAACAGCAAGTGGAGCAATAGGCTGTAGTTCTTGTGCAACCAATCCGTAGTCTTGGTGAGAACCGTCAGCTTTCCAGTCGTACTTGCGTACTTGGATAGCATCTATCTTGCTACCTGCGTCATCAGCGTCTGCAATGTTTTCCTTGAGGCGTTGGTCTGAGGATGTTACATAAGACGTTGCTGAGCTTGTTGTAGAAATACTTCCGACTTCACCAGCAGATCCATTCCTAAAAAAAGCTAATTGGACAAAAGCTCCTGTGCCTGCTGATGTAAAGCGCGCGCCGCCATCAGGTCTTAGGGTAATACCATTTTCTGTGTTGACATCACTGATTTTACCCACCAGCAAGTTCCCGCTGGTATCGATCTTTGCTTTTTCAGTCCCACCTGTGTAGAACGCTAGGGGCATTACCGCCCCAGCGGCTGATTTTGAATTAATGTATCCTGCACCATCATTGATGCCAATGCCGACAGATTGAATGGTGTTGTCGGAGGCTATGATGCCCGCAGCCGTTGCTGTACCGCTAAAGGTTGCGGCTCCTGTGGAATCAATGCGCATGGCTTCGCCTACACCACCTACTCCCATACTAATATAATTACCTGATTGGGCGTATAGTCCTATATACCCAGCTTCAGCAAGTAAATAGCCTTGATAGGCGTCGTTAATATCCAGATCTAGTCTAGCAACGGCTGGGGAGTTAATCGTTAGTGCAGTTTGACCTGCATAAGAGTTAGGCGAACTCGTCCCGATTCCCACGTTGCCATCATCTCTAACAACCATAGCTGTAACGTCTGAACCACTAGAAGCTGAAACTAATTCAAGAATATTAAAGTTGCCTGAATCATTAGCTTTTACTCTTACTTTTATACCTTGTGCTGAACCATTGTCATTGTTGAAATATGCTTGATATCCTGCTATCTCTTTTGTTATATGTAATGGATGTAAAGGCAAAATCGTACCAATACCCACGTTGCCGTTGGCATCCAGCAATAAGCCTTCGCTACCAGCGCCAGACTTCAAAGCTAAAATCCCACCAGCAACTTCCGTTCCCATACTCATTTTATTGATGTTTTGGCGGTAGAAAATACTTGCCCCGCCTACGTCAGCAGTCGTCGATGGGCTTGTAAACCTAATGCGTGCAGACTGATCGTCGGGCGTGATAATAGTCATGCCGCCTTCTGCACTGTTTTCAATCACCAAGTCATCTGCTTGCGATGATGCAGTAACAGTCCCTGCGCTTGCTGTGTGAACGTGAAGAGTTCCGTCTATAGAACTAGTACCAATACCCAAAGACTCCGCCGAAGCATCCCAGAACAGAGCTTGTGATAGCCCATCCGATGAATAGAAGCTGATGTCTCCGTTAGATTCAACAGTAAGTTTAGAACTATAACTAACACCAGCGGTTTGAACCTGAAACTGACCCCCTGAATTACCTAAGAACACATTACTACCTGAGTTATCTGTTAAAGCAAGATAAACCCCGTTAGAACCTGTCCTATCCAAAGTCGCTAATGTACCCGCTGTCCCACTTACAGTAAGCCCATCCGCCGTGACGCTGCCCGTGACACCAAGATTGCCCGAACTATCAATAACCAAAGAGTTGTCTGGCGCGCCAGCATCAACACCCAACACTCTTAACTGTGTCGCAGTATTAAAACTATCCAACACAACAACTGATAATAACGCACCAACATCAGCACCCGTATCCAACACGATATTATCACCGTCAGACGCAACATAATCTGTCTCAGACAAAAACACGCCGTTGAGGTATACCTTGATGTAGCCTGGAATATAGTCGGCAACAACTTTTGCGGTACCTGTACCGGTGCCCGGATCGGTGGTTGCGGTGAAGGTTACACCAACAGTGTTTGATGATGCTCCGTATAGCGCTACGAAATCTGTTGTACCGACAGAGGTGATGATATATACGACACCATCCGCAAAAGCACCGGCAGTAATATCACTACCTTGCCCGTGGTTGGAACTTAAACTGAATGTAGTCTGTGATGCAGTCGCAGTAAATTCATATACATTGAATGTTGCTTGCGAGCCAACATTACCACCACCAAGTAATGTATTCAATTCGTCGATAGCAGACTTAACCGTAGTCGCAGATAACCCAGATGTTGTGTTATCATACTCTAGCTGTCCGCCTGGCTCGATAAATTTTGATAGTTCTCTTGAGATTGACATTCGTTATTTTTTCCTATAGTGATGTCGTTATTTATGTCTTAAGGTTGTTATTGATATTACTTTTTCTAAAGCCATTGTATTGCTAATGTCTGTGCCTACCGTCCGATAGGCGTATGGTTGTTATGTTTGATACGTTACTGTTAGAAGGAGTCTAGAAAGACCATCCATCGGCACACTTGCGGTGGTGGTTTCTGTAGTTCCTATTGCTATTTGTTGAATGCCTATCGTGGTCGTTGTAGGAAGTGTGTATCCTGAAATAATATAATCAGCGGTTTTAGTTACACTAACCAGCTCCCCAAAACTTACTGCCGCATATTGGTCACTGCCACCTTTTACCGTGAACGGGAGGCCGCCAACCCGTAATGACCCAGTACCAGTATGAGATGTTGTGTCTACATAGATATTAACCGTTACCAGATTACCGACTTTTGTATAACTGCCGTGTTGGAATCCATAAGTACCTGTCCCTGCAGTTGTACTTCCTAGCGTTATCGGAGTAAAAGTCCCCTCCTCATAGTCGTCCAGATGATTAGCAGCAGCTGTGCCGCCTAAGTAGACACCGCCTGATAGGTAGAGGTCACGGAATGTTGCGGCTGAATATCCTAAATCATGAGTCCCGTAAGCAATAGCGCCAGTAGTAGTTACTGGAAAAATAAGTCCATTAGTCGCATTGTAATAGCTAAGTTTAATACCACCCGCCAATGGGCCAGACAAGTAGGGGACTCCGCCGTTAGCACCAATACTACCTACGGGTGCGCCGTCTTTGCTAAAATTAAGTAATGCGCCATCTGTTGATTTTCTGTTTAATGCCAATGGCTGTGCAGAAGTAGCTGTTAAATAAGTTTCTCCGTTTGACCTTATTTCCCCACCATTAACGCCTCCATCAGCAGCAGACTTACCCACCAGCAAGTTCCCGCTGGAATCGATGCGCATGGCTTCGGCGATATTTGTCCAGAAATCCATAACGTCTGTATCATGGTCGTATCCAATACGTCCTACTGTATTAGAAGCATCGTCTCCAAAGAAAAGATAACCTTTCTCACCAGCGCCAGATTCAATTTGTACTCCAGAATTATCTGGTACAACTATATTTAAGGGTTGAGTTGGTGTAACTGTGCCTATACCTAACCGTTCCGTAGGGGCATCCCAGAACAGAGCTTGTGATAGCCCGTCCGATGAATAGAAGCTGATGTCTCCAGTTGCGTGATCAATACGGAGCCTGTCTGTGTTTGTTCCTCCGTCATCGCTACGGGTTCGTATTCTAAAATCACCACTTGCATTCAAAAGCTGAGTGTTTTCGTCTGTTCTATCAGTTTCCGACAAAATAACACTAGGAGTTGTAGTCTCTACAGTGAGCCCATCCGCCGTGACCGAACCCGTGACATTCACATTGCCTGTAACCTGACCCGTAGTCCCATCGCTGTAAATCTGTAGGTCAGAACTATCGCCAAGAATAAGTTTACCGTTGTCTGCAAGTTTGATATCACTGGTGACACTAACATCACCAACATTGTCAATCACCAAAGAATCGTCGGGTGCAGAAGCGTCTACATTGATAACCCGTAATTGTGTGGCAACATTAAAACTATCCAACACAACAACCGTAACTAAATCTGATGCTTCTGCCGCTTCTGTCAGAACAACTGTCTGCCCGTCACTTGCTGTGTAGTCGGTGGATGCTATGAAAACACCATTGATGTATACTTGAATGTAGCCTGGGATATATGTAACCGCAACTCTTGCAGTACCTGTACCGGCGCCGGCGCCTGTCGCAGTAAAGACTGTGCCTGGATTACTGTCCAATGCACCAATTAACGTAAAATCTGTGGTGCCTGTTGTTTGAATCTTGTATGTTTCATTAGTAATGAAATCGCCAGCAGTAACGTCACCACCTACCGTAAAAGTACTGGATAAATTAAATGTCGTTTGTCCACCCGATGCTGCGAATTCGTAAATACTAAATGTTGATTGTGAACCAACATTACCTCCACCAAGCAGGGTGTTTAATTCATCGATTGCCGATTTGATTGTGGTAGCAGATAACCCAGATGTTGTGTTATCATATTCCAACTCACCGGTCGGTTCAATAAATTTTGCAAATTCTCTTATGATTGACATTCGTTATTTTTTCCTATAGTGATGTCGTTATTTATATCTTATAGTTGTTATGCGTTAGCTCGCCAGTGGGCAACGATAACCCCGTTGTCATCCAGCGTTCTTTCCATTTGGCTTATTTGCCATACTGTTGTCATGGTGCGTCTCCTTGTGATTCTTTTAATGGTTCGACAATTACTTTGCCGTTTTCGTCAGTCCACTCTGTATCAAGCATGTGTTGGTCATGTCGTTCACCGACTACCATCCATGAGATTGTGTCTGAGCAAGACTCTTGAGCAGTGATGGTTAGAATGTTGCCAGACACAGAGCCTTTGACAGCAGTCCAGCCAGATTCATTGCTAGTAAAGCATTGCGTGTTGGTGTTCAGTAAAACGTAAGTGCCTTCTGTCATTCCAGCGGCGTCATCAATATTTACTGTTGCGGATCCGTCTACAAGATCCACCTTGCCTCTGTAGATATTGTCTGCCTGTGGTGATTCCACAAACGAGTGAACAAGGTGATGCGTTTCAGTCTTTTCAGGCAGTGGATGGTCAATACGAAACGAACCAGAGCCTTTTGATAAAACCCCTGCTACAGTCAAATTTCCACTGTTTGTAATCCTTAAGTTTTCAGCACTACCGCTATACCAGACAAGACTGTCGTTAATGTAGTACATAGACATAGTATTTGCGGTGCCATCGGTATCGCGAAATACAATTTCTGGATTGTTACCTTCTAATAAAAACAAAGGTCCAGCGGCTCCAGAAGGCGATGTTACTGAACTTCCACCCACCAGCAAGTTCCCGCTGGTATCCAGCGTCATACTAAGTGTCGGAGAAAAAGTAGCCCCTGCTGATTGAGAAGCATTATTGTAAAATAGATGTTCACCTTCACTTTGCTGATAAAGAACAGTCGCCCCAGTATTTTTATGGACCCAATTAGAACCATTAAAGAATAGATTGTTAGCTAACCCCGTAGTGTTATTGTCTTGCGCAAATAGACTACCGCTAACTCCTATATCTAACACAGACCACGTTGTCTTCCAAGCATCTGGCGTTGTTTTGATTCCCACGCGACCGCTGGCATCGATGCGCATGGCTTCTGCGCCTGCGGTGTCACGGAATATCAACCCGTTAGCTGGATACTCATGGTAGGCAAAGGAAGTTGATGGGCTAACAAATAGGTTCTGCTGCAATGTTAGAGCAGGGTTGAAAATGGATAACGTCCCGCCTTTTACTTCCACGTTCCCGCTGGAATCGATGCGCATGGCTTCTGTTGGGGCAGAAGAACCGCTACCCGTAAAGAACTCTAATGTCCCAGTGTTTGCAGCAGAATTATATGATGTACCTATTGCGTACTGACCATAATAATTTCCCCCAACAGTGTAGCCGTAACCCTCAAGTAGTTTGTAAGACCGTGAACTATTTGCAGATTGTGCATTAGTAATAGGCGAGTCTAAATGCAGCTTAGTTAGCGGATTTGAAACTCCAATACCCACGTTGCCTGCGCTAGTAATCCGCATCCTTTCTTTCCACTGATAGTCTGCGCCACCAGCGTAGTACATGTTGTAAAACAACATATCACCGTCGTAAAGGTTTCCACCAGTTGTGGCAGCAGTAGATAAGCCTGCTCTTGGTCTAGTGCCATTGAGCGTTAGCATGTTTACCTGCTCATACCATAATTTATCTTGCGGCAAAGTGCCTGTAGTTGTTACGCTTAAAGGTGAGTAAGGTGAGGGATTATTTATTCCCACGTTGCCGTTCTCGTCAATCCTCATTCTCTCATTTGCTTCACTTGCACCTTGAGAGAAAACGATTGGCGCATTCGTACCAGCAGCAACCGCGTCAGTATGAACTGTTGCGTAGGTAGCAACATTAGAAACGTTTCTACCTAAAAACTGAATTAATGATTTACTGTTAGCGGTATCATCAGATTGAATTCTAATGATTGCGTCAGGCGCGCCGCCGTCAGTTTCTACAACGTGGAATAATGCGGCCGGTGCCTGCCCAATGCCGACATTGCCCGAGGCATCGATGCGCATACGTTCGCCGTTGATGCCATCAAAAACGTATCCAGTGTAGCCCGTTTGGTTTCCGTAAAAATGTAACAAGCCGTCACCAGCATCACGCCCGATGTCATAAGTGTCTAAATCTGTGTTGTTCGCACCAAGACGGAGCTGCCAATCTTCAGCGGGCGCAGTTCTTAAATCAATTAGCCTGTCAGGCGAACTCGTACCAATACCCACGGGGCCCGACACATACATTCCGGTATCTATTTGAACTATGCCCGCACTTTCATTATCACCAATTCTTAAGTTTGCGCCATTGCCGTATATGTCCCACTTTCCAGTACCATCAGCACCATATACACGAACATAGTCACCAGCAGAAGTTGAATTTGCAACAAAACGATTGAATCCACTAGTTACAATATTTGACGAGCCTATAATTTCTTTATTAAAATCCCAACTATCGGTGACACTTGTATAAGTAATGTTTGCTGCAGCACCGTCAACTGTAATACCAGCACCATTCGCAGCAGCAGCATCCGCTGCACCACTTGCTACTGTGATATTCAAATCAGTTACGTCAAGTGTTGTAGAGTTAATGGTTGTTTGTGTACCATCAACTTGTAGATTACCTTTAATCTGAACGGTTCCTGTGTTGTCACCAATCGCCGCAGGGTCAATCACAAACGTTGCTGGACCTCTCAACTCGGCTAACAAAGTAACATTGTCTGATGAATCAACCGACACCGCATCATCACTCGCAGATGCATCAATAGACAATACACGAAGTTGTGTTGCTGTATTAAAACTGTCCAATACAACAATCGCAAGAATATCCGAAAGTTCTGCTGGATCGTTGAGAACCACTACACTACCGTTAGACGCAACATAGTCTGTTTCTGATAACAACAAACCATTTAGATACACCTGAATATATCCAGGCACATATGTCTCACTGTAAGTTGCGTTTAAGTCAAACGTTGCTTGCGCTGCAGTTGCGGTAAATTCATATACATCAAAGTTTGCTTGAGATCCTACATTACCACCGCCAGCCAAAACTGAAAGTTCGTCCAGCGCGGATTGAACATTGATAGCAGTCAATCCTGACGTTACGTTATCATAAGGAATTGTCGCGGTAGTTGATACTGTCAACGTACCGATTGTAGAACTAGCAGAAGATAGTGTCGCAATATCCGCAGTACCAGAAATGTATGCATCTCGCCACTTCTTGAGCGTTGTTCCTAAGTCATATGTGTTTGTTCCGGATGGCGTAAGATTAGAACCAATATCAGCAACAAAGTCAATGCTATCCGTGTTTGCGTCACCAAATGTTATCAAATCACCATTAACCGTAAGGTTGGCGCTCAACGTGACATTTTGTGAAGCATCAATCGTAATCGCAGTAGCGGTAGAATTGTCTACGATGCCTGGAGTTGACGAGAGTTCTATAGGTACTTCTGTAAGTGCCATTTTTAGTTAGCTCCTTTTAATACTGCGATATCCGCTTTTAATTGTTCTATTTGTTCTTGTTGTTCTTGGATGGCTTTTATCATCATTGGGACTAGCTTTGAGTAGTCAACGCCCATCATTTCATCGGGGTCTTCTGGGGCTGATACTGCTTCAGGTGCAACCTCAAGTAGCTCTTGAGCAACCATGCCGTACTTCTGGTGTGATCCATCAGCTTTCCAAACAAACGAACGCACTTGGATAGCGTCGATGTCGTTTGAAGCAGAAGGTGCGTCTAAGATGCTTTCCTTGAGTCGTTGGTCTGATGAGGTGTTGTAAGCTGTAGCAGAACCGTTAGTCGTAATGCCACCAACCTGACCATTTGGATTAAAAAACTCAGCAAGCCCCTGATTACCTGTGCTTGTTGTGCCAAGTTTTAAAATTGCTCGCCCATTTGTATTTGGATCAAACGCAGCGCCTCCTGATGACGCACTAGGAACAACCGTGTTACCCACAATCAATTCGCCTGCATAAGCAACGCCTGATAGGTAGAGGTCTTTGAAGCGGGCGTTTGAAAAACCTAAGTCAACATCCCCATCGTTTTCTGCGCCTGACTTCATAGGCGATATAACCGCAGTGCCGAACTGAATACCTGTATGATTTGAAACACTTCCTGATATGCTTAAATTGTTACCGTTAAGAACACCAATACTACCTACGGCTGCGCCAGAGCGCTTGAAGCCTAAAATCTCACCGTCGTTGCCAGTGCGGTTAAAAAGCCCGACAGAACCTTGATACCTTGCGGCAGCAAACAATCCTGCACCTGCAACGATTCCATTGTCAGCGGTAGAGTTTGCATT
>Ga0206129_10005467_pt1 | contig 13394 bp, 10 predicted proteins | sample Helgoland_Spring_8_FD_148616 | JGI IMG/M metagenome (GOLD analysis project Ga0206129, IMG submission 148616) | Pelagic subsurface seawater microbial communities from Kabeltonne, Helgoland, North Sea - Helgoland_Spring_Bloom_20160502_2 | ecosystem: Environmental > Aquatic > Marine > Epipelagic ...
ACTGATGCGACTGCTAACGAAGTTATTGTTATTGATGTTGCGACTGGAGTCAGCGGGGTGTTTGCTGCTCCAGAGCCTGTCGTCGAGAACAATGAAAATGAGGCGTTAGACTCTGAGACTGAAGACGCTGGTACGGAAGAAACTGAGACCTTGGTTTTAGCCTACTCACAAGTTAGGCAGTTAGCTCTACAGGACGGCGATTTGTATGTGTCTGATGCAGGCCCATTTACCTCCAGCGGATTTATTTTTTATGGTGCGATTTTTAAAGTGAATGTCTCAGGTAATGTCGATGCTTCAGGTGCTCAGACACTAGATGGCGAAAAAACTCTATTGTCGGCAGCTTCGTCACCTAACACGAACAATTTGTTCCGATCGCCACAGGCGCTGGTTTTTGACGATAGAAAAACGCCGGCTACAGCAGACGATGATCGTTTACTCGTGCTCGATAATCAATTGGGCGCCATTGTTGCAGTGGCAGCACAAGAGACTGATCCAGACGGTACGCCAGAAGTGCCTGTTAGTTTGGGCGCGCGCACTTTTTTACCGGGTAGCGTGACACTGGATCAGGCAGATTTTGATGCGGGCAAAGGTTCTAGTGCGCAGGGCCTTGCGGCCGATGCTATTAGTGCGACTAGTGTGACACTACATTCAGCGGTGGATGTTTTGAACTCGGGTTCGGGTATGTTCGTCATAGATGAATCGCAGAACACGCTCGTGAGCATTGATTTACAAACGGGTACCCGTGCTCGTTTTGATCAAGCGCTTGGCGGCAACTCATCAGACAGTGAAGAACAGCAAGCCGTTGATTTTGCCACCTTTGAAAGCACTCGTTTTGATCGCCCTGTTTTACTGCAAGCGGCTCCAACGGCCGATGGCTTTGTGGTCATCGACCAATACGATGACACGCTTATCAACGTGCCATTTTTTGGTTCTGGGGCAACCTCTTCTGTGCGCAGCTTATATTCCAACCCAAGCAGTTCGCTGCCGTTTGATGACCCCAGGGCAATGGTGGCTTATGGCGACATACAATTCGGCGATCACGACACCGACCCAGAGTCTCCCGAGCAATTGTTTTATGCTGAAAAGTTGATGTATGTGTTAAATGGCAATGAAATCATTGCCATTGATATTGCCGCCGTGACTGATGCGGATGCTGCTGAATTGGGTGCTGCTGATCCGGCTAATAGTAATCGCAGTGAATTTTTAATCAGCGGCTGTACATTTGATCATGCCGCACAAATGTTAATTCGAATCGCTTTCAAAGACGACGAAGAAGTAACCGTAACCGATTCGGCTACGTTAATAGTGGCCGAGGCTAATGAGCCAACGCTGCATATTATTGATCAAGCTGACGGCAGTTGCGAAAGCGTTAACTACAACCTTGCCAATAGTGAGATTATGGATATCGTCGATATGATTAGCGACGGCAGTCGCAGTACTGATACTCAGCTTGAATTATTGATGTTGGACCGGGGCAACCGTGAGGTGTTTTCTGTGTCGGTCAATATAGACGAAGCTGCCGTTGCAGAGCCTCAGATAATGAGTGCCAACAGTGGCGCCAACCCAATGGTCTCGCCGCTAGGGATGAGTTATGACGCGAATGCTGAGCGGCTGTATGTACTTGATGATGTGCTGCAGTCGGTTTACTTAATTGACGTGGCGGCGCGCGACCCCGGCACAGGCAGGCGCCTTACTCAGAATGAAAGTGATGCGGCTGTAAATGGAGGTGTTAGCGGCCAGCGACTAGTGATTTCACGCGGTACATCGCTTAATTGCCACGAATCATTTGATGGTGGAGTAACACTAACACCTTGCTCAGTTGAGTAAGTAGGTTGCGCTTGGCGCTACTGCGTTGCATTAATGAGATAGAGCGAGCCGGCCTCAATTTTAGTGGCGGCAATCGTTAAATTATCGCCCTGACAAGGCCCGCTGACGCAGTGGCCGCTGTCAATTAAAAATAAGGCGCCGTGGGTCGAGCATTGAATTAATGCGCCTTCGGAATCGAGAAATTGGTCTTCTTGATATTCAAGCTCAATACCTAAATGTGGGCAGCGATTATGATAGGCGTGCAGCACGTCGTCTTTTTTAACAACAAAAATCGCTTGCTCGCCAATAGTGAAACCTTTTGACGTGCCTTCTTCAATGTCGTTGATGGCGCAAATAAAATGCATTATGGCGTGCAACCTCTTGGCACATTCGCGCAATGCACTACCTTGGTTTGAAGTGCGTATGAGCTTGGTGAATATAATGAATAGCGTAGCGATATTGTAATGAATGATCATACCGATAATCTAGCTTGCTTAACAGGCCAGAAAAATCCTGATCTAGTCGAAATCGATGGCGTGAGCCTGCATCGTTGTACGCTGCCCGATTGGCGTGCACTGCAAAATAGCGCGCGTGCTGCGGGTTTTGAGCTTAGTGCGGTAAGTGCTTATCGTAGTTTTGCTCGTCAATTAAAAATTTGGAATGACAAAGCTCGCGGTGTGCGGCCGGTATTAGATGCCCGTGGCGAGGTGTTAGACGTTAGCGCGATGAGTGATGATGAATGTCTGTTCTCAATATTGCGCTGGTCGGCTTTACCTGGTGCGTCGCGTCATCACTGGGGTACAGATGTTGATGTGGTCGATAGTGCCTCCATGCCTGCGGGCTATAGTGTTCAGCTGACGGATGCAGAGGTGTATAACGACGGGCCATTTGCAGCATTGCACGACTGGTTAGATAGTATAATTAACAATGGCCATAGCTATGGGTTTTATCGACCCTATGCAGCCAAGTTGGACGCAGGTGCTGACCGTGCACAGCGTTTAGCCGAGCCTTCTGTGGGTGGCCCAGCGCATAGCGCACCAGGCGACAGCTTCAAAGTTATGGGGATTGCACCGGAGCGCTGGCATTTAAGTCATCGACCCAGTAGCCGGCATTTTGAAGCATGCTTAAATTGCGAAACGTTCCATGCATTTTATGCACGCCAGTCTGAGATGGCTTTGCAGGGCGCAATACTTGATAATTTCGAGGCTATTTACGCCGGTTATATCGATGTGTAACGGGCAGCTAAAAAAACTTATCAAAACGCTTATTTACTAGAGCCTTTACTTATCATGACAGACACAGAACGGCAAAAACGCATGAAAGACACGCAGCATTTGTGGGTGTCGATGGTCGAGCAGGCCCGCGAGTTGGCCAAAGCCGAGCCCCTGTTGGCCAGTTATTATTACAGTAGCATTATTGATCGCCAAAATTTTTCTGAGGCTCTAGCTTGCCAGTTGGCCGCTAAACTCGATGCAGCAACTGTTTCTGCAATGATGCTGGGTGAGGTTTTTACTCAATGTTTGCTTCAAGACCCTAAGATTGCTGAGGCTGCGTTATGCGATATTCTTGCTTGCTATGATCGAGATCCGGCTTGTAATAATTACTGCGTGCCATTTTTGCATTTTAAAGGATACCTGGCCATTCAAGCCTATCGTTTTTCGCATCATTTATGGATGAATGGGCGTCGCTCTATGGCGCGCTATATTCAACACATGACGAGCATGCTGTTTGATGTTGATGTTCATCCCGCGGCAAAGTTAGGCGCTGGGTTAATGTTTGATCATGCAACCGGTATTGTCATTGGCGAAACGGCTGTGGTGGGTGACAACGTCTCTATGCTGCATGGCGTGACACTAGGCGGGTCGGGCATCTCCGCCGGCGCGCGCCACCCCACCATTGGGAGTGGTGTCATGATCAGTTGCGGCGCTAAAATATTGGGTGATATATCAATTGGCGACGGCGTTAGAGTTGGTGGCGGTAGTTTGGTGTTAGAGTCTGTGCCTGCTCACGTTACCGTAGTAGGGGTGCCGGCCAAGATTATTGGTGATATGAGTGACGCTGCGCCATCTTTATCTATGCAGCAAGATATAACGCGTTAGTTAAGCCTGTGAGTATGGGTTATGTTTAAAAAAGAGTTGTATCCTTCCAAACGATTCCGCTTGTTTGCGTTTTTTAAGTAATAGACCTTCTTTGTGTTAGACATCACCACTAAGGCTAACGGTTAAAGTTATGCAGATATTTCGTGTTTTTTGCATATTTCCTGTCGTGCGGCTCTTATTTTCTTGATAAACCTCTAATTTGAACTATAAATTTGTGTGTCTTAATACGATTTGCCGTTAGATGTTGTAATTTTCGGCATTGCGTTGTCTTACTGGCGTTTATCTTACAGATGAGATTGTCTTGTAGGGGTACCGCTGAGATTACTTATTTATTGGGAGAGAAATAGAGTGAGTGTTAAATTACTAGATAATGAAGCGTTTTACGGCTATCGCGTTCGACGTACCGTTGATGCCAAGCTCTTTCAGGAGTACTTTAGCCTGAAGCAAAATGGTAAAAGATTGGTGGGTGCGGCCAGAAAGCGCGTGCAAAATATAGCCAATGGTCGTGATGGTCAGCTCGCTGAAGATCAAGTGAAGGCCAAGCAAGCTAATAAAGCTCAGCGCTGCTTTAATGCAAATGGCTCAGTCCGCGGCATCAGCTATTTAGTCAAAACTGAAAAGAGCGGAACTAAAACGCCAATTTTCCAAGTGGGCATTGCTTCTGAATCTGATGGAAAAATTATTTGTACGAGCTATTCAATTAATGCTCATGGTAAAGCCGAAGCTTGGAATATGGCCGTAGTCACTTATGCTAAGCACAAGGCTATTGGCAAGGGCAGCAAGCTTTACAAAAAATTATTAGCCGCTATTCCGAAACGAGTGGCAAGCCCTAAACCGAAAAAAGCTGCGAAAAAGAAAGCTGCGAAAAAGAAAGCCGCTAAAAAGAGTGTTGTCCGTAAGTCGACCGCTAAAAAGGTAAGTAAAAAGGTAGCTAAAAAGGTAGCTAAAAAGGTAGCTAAGAAGAAAGTAGCTAAAAAAGTGGCGAAGAAAAAAGCCGCTAAAAAAGTTGTTAAGAAGGCAGCGAAAAAAGTCGTCAAGAAAGCGACTAAAAAAGCCACTAAGAAAAAAGCAGCTAACAAGGTAGTGAAGAAAAAAGTCGCCAAAAAAGTTGTGGCTAAAAAGAAAGCCAACAAGACCGTTAAAAAGAAAGCGGGTAAGAAAAAAGCTGCTTAATACATTGTGTTTGTATGAGTAGCCATAAAAAAAGGCCCGCAGTGCGGGCCTTTTTTTATGCTTTTAAATCCTTTCCTAAGCCGACACGGCATAGAAGTAAATTGCTATCGAGCAGCAATAATAGATTTTTGAATTTCTTCTTTGGCTTCGGCGCTGTCACCCCAGCCGATGATTTTAACCCACTTATTTTTCTCGAGATCCTTGTAGTGTCTGAAAAAATGTTCAATTTGATTGATGATCAATTCAGGCATGTCGGAAACTTCATGGACACCTTCAGAAGAAGGGAGCAATTTTGCTACCGGCACTGCCAGTAATTTGGCGTCTAGCCCCGCTTCATCTTCCATTTTCAAAATGCCGATAGGCTTGCTACGGATAACGCAGCCATGCACCACGGGGAATGGACAATGGACTAAGACATCGAGTGGGTCGCCATCTTCAGACAGTGTTGCTGGGATATAGCCATAGGCACAGGGGTAGAACATAGCTGCCGACATGAATCGGTCGACAAATAAAGCACCAGTGTCTTTATCAACTTCATATTTCACAGGGTCGCTGTGAGCTGGAATTTCGATAACAACATTGATTTCTTCTGGGTTGCCTTTACCCGACGTAACATTAATTAAGCTCATAAATACAACACCATTAAGTGGAGATTAAAGTTTAAGGCGAACGTAGCGCCCAAGAACCCCAATTGTAGGGACATGGGCCCAATTGGGAGGTTTGAGTACATAAAGTGGTTGGTCCAACCCCTCAACGGCGCTTCCCAAGCACATAAATACCTTGATTGCGTTTAGCCTAAGTTCACGCTAAAACGGGCGCGAAGCATACTATAGAAGATGAAAGGTGCCTAGTATGGAGCAGGGCCGCTGGCAAAATTTGGGTAAAAACGGCGTGGGTTTGAGGTTGGGGTGCCACAGCAATGCGCAGGGTTTTATTGCCCGCTAGTGCCAAGTAGGCTCGTCACGTTGTCGTCGATGTTACATCTTCATGGGTTTTAATTTTTTCGTCACTTGTTGTTTCTTAAGCTGCACGTAATCGGGAAGGCCATTTTTATAGGGTGGATAATCTTCCCCCAGTATGAGTGGCGCTAAGTAAGCTTTGCCTGCTGGAGTTACTTCAAACCCATTGCCGCTAATATAGTGCCGCGGTAGCATTTTTTCGGTGTTAGCCATATCGGCTAGTGGCGCCTGGCCAATTTTCCAGCTGTAGCGCTTACCTTTGCCGCGGATAATTATGGGCATGATGGCATTGTCTCCGGCCACCGCAAAATCGACAGCTGCTTTACCCAGCGCATAGGCTTGGTCGACATCCGTTTTGGAGGCAATATGGCGAGCCGAACGCTGCAAATAATCGGCTACTGCCCAGTGGTATTTGTAGCCCAGTGCATCTTTCACCATGTTGGCGATCACGGGTGCCACGCCGCCTAGCTGTATATGCCCAAAGGCATCTTTACTGCCGCCATCAGCTAAAAATTTGCCGTCGGCAGTTTGTGTGCCTTCCGAGGCAACAATGACGCAATAGCCATGCTTTTTTACGCAGCGACTAACACGCCGTAAAAATTTTTCACGGTTAAAGGCAATTTCTGGAAATAAAATGATGTGCGGAGCATCCCCATCATGTTGAGCTGCGAGCGAACTAGCTGCTGCAATCCAGCCTGCATGGCGCCCCATCACTTCAAGCACAAATATTTTGGTGGAGCTGGCACACATTGACGCCACATCAAATGCAGCCTCACGTGTTGAAATGGCCACATATTTGGCAACCGAGCCGAAGCCGGGACAATTGTCGGTAAGAGGAAGATCGTTGTCTATGGTTTTGGGAATGCCAATGCACTGTACTGGGTAATTCGCCCGCGCTGAAAATTCAGCGATTTTATGGGTTGTATCTTGTGAATCGCCGCCGCCGTTATAGAAGAAATAGCCAATATTATGAGCCTTAAATACGGCGATGAGTCGCTCATATTCGGCTTGATGCTCATCAATGTTCTTGAGCTTGTAGCGGCAAGAGCCAAAGGCTGCGCTGGGCGTGTGTCGTAAGCCCGCAATGCTTTTGGGCGTTTCGCGGCTGACATCGATGAGCTCTTCGCGCAAGACGCCAAGAATCCCGTTGTTTCCAGCATACACTTTGCCGATCGATTGAGGATGTTGCTTAGCCGTCTCAATTACACCGCAGGCTGAGGCGTTAATTACCGCGGTTACGCCGCCAGATTGAGCATATAGCGCATTTTTTTTTGACATGAACGAGTGGGCCCCAGGCGTGAAATAATGGCGGTAGTGATGCCAAGTGAGTCGCTTGCGTCCAGCTTGGCTTATTTTGGGTGCATTGTAGCGCGCGGCCTGGCTGCTTATTGCTGTAATTTTACAATTTGTGTTTATGCCTTACTTGGCAGCCTAAGAATAATCAATTGCGGCACAAGTTGTACGAGGGTTTCAGGTGCTGTGAAAATTGCGACTGGCCATTTTTTTGATGGCGCGTTATAAAACCAATACACACCGTTCAAGATGTTAACGGTCCTCTCTTTAGAAGCGCGAAGCTCTTTTACTATGCATATTCATATTCTTGGCATCTGCGGTACTTTTATGGGTAGCGTGGCATTGCTCGCTCGAGAGTTAGGGTATCGGGTGACAGGTGTGGACCAGCAGGTTTACCCGCCAATGTCTACGCAACTCGAAGATGCTGGTATTGAGCTGTTCGAAGGGTATGCCCAGCATGGTCTAGATGTTTTGCAGCCTGATGTGGTGGTTATCGGCAATGCGCTATCGCGCGGTAATCCAGCGGTTGAGTTTGTTTTGGATAACAAACTGTATTATCAATCGGGGCCTCAGTGGATTGCTGAGAACGTGCTGCGTGATAAAAAGGTCATTGCTGTATCGGGCACCCATGGCAAGACTACCACAGCGAGTATGTTAGCTTGGGTGCTCGAGTGTGCTGATGCCCAGCCTGGATTTTTGATTGGTGGCGTGCCGGTCAATTTTTCTTGCTCGGCCCGCTTGGGGCAAGGTGAGTATTTTGTAATTGAAGCTGACGAATACGACTGTGCTTTTTTCGACAAGCGCTCTAAATTTTTGCACTATCGGCCCAATACACTGATTATTAATAATTTAGAATTCGATCACGCCGATATATTTCCTGATTTGTCTGCAATACAACGGCAATTCCATCATTTGGTGCGCACCGTGCCGGCTAATGGTCATATCCTTATGCCCGCTCAGTCGGCACTTGAAGACGTTATGGCAATGGGCTGCTGGTCATCGCTTGATTATTTAACTGGGCCCAATAGCGCTTGGCACATCACCGATATAAGCGCCGATGATGCTTCCTTTAATATTTGCCGTATGGCCACCACCGATGAAGCAGAAATTGAAAGTGGAGAGCCGCTTGAGCGCGGCGTTATTTGCTGGACGCTGAGCGGCGAGCACAACCGACAAAATGCTTTGGCAGCGGTCGCGGCCGCGCGTCTTGCGGGTATCTCAGTAGCTAATGCTTGCGCCGCGCTAAGTCGCTTTCACAATGTAAAGCGCAGGATGGAGCTAGTGGGTGAGGTTAATCGTGTTCAAATCTATGACGATTTTGCCCATCATCCGACTGCCATAGAGTTAACGCTAGAGGGCGCGCGCAGAAAGTTTCCTGATCGGCGTATTTTTGCTGTTATTGAACCACGGTCAAATACCATGCGAATGGGCGTGCACAATAGTCGGCTGGCCGAGGCTGTGGCCACGGCTGATGCAGTATGGTGGTGCGCCCCTGAGTCCGAAGCCGCGGCGATTTTTGACACGAGTGATAACGTTCATTTGATTGATGATGTAGACGAAATAGTTGCATCGGTTGCTGCTAAGGTACGCGCCGAAGATGTGATTATTGTTATGAGCAATGGCAGTTTTGCCGGCATTCACGCAAAATTATTAGCTGCGCTTGCGTCTTAGTTTTTGTTCACAGGCTAAGCGCTCATCAATTAAAATGCTTGGTTATGCATAGCTTTTCTTAACACACCCAACCATGAAGTTACGGAGATCAAACCGTGGAAAACATTGACCACGATTTTAAAATGACCGCCTTTGCACGGCTTTATGAAAAAATAATACTTTCCCATCCGTGGCTGGTCATCATTTTACTCGTTTTGCTCACCTCGATTTTTGCGATGCATGCATCTGACTATAAGGTCGATGCTTCGGCTGACTCTTTGGTTTTGGAGGGAGATGAAGATCTTGAATTTTATCGCGAGGTAGGCAAGCGCTATGCATCAGAAGAATTTTTGTTAGTTGCCTATCAACCCAAAGCCGCACTATTGAGCGACGAAACGCTGGCGTTGTTACAGAAGTTAGCCGATGACTTGGCAAAAATAAACGGTGTTGCCTCGGTTATGTCGATATTGGATGTACCGTTGCTTTATTCTCCTAAAGCATCCCTTTCAAGTATTACCGATACTGTGCGCACGTTAAAAACGGCCGGTATTGATCGTGAGTTAGTGGCTTTAGAGTTGCGAGAAAGCCCCATTTATAAGGAATTGTTAAGTAGTCAAGACGGCAAAACAACGGCATTGCAGGTCAATATTGAGCGCGATGAAAAATATATTGCCCTGTTAAAAAATCGTGAGACGTTGCGCAGTCAGCAGCGCCAAGGCGTGTTGACTCCAGCTGAAGAGGGCGAGCTGGTGGATGCAGAAAAATTATTTAAAGATTACTCCAGCATTGCCGCCGAGCGACATCAGCAATTAGTGGCTGATGCTCGCGCCGTACTTGAGCAGCATCGTTTGGGCGCTGCAACCATCTACTTAGGTGGTGTGCCAATGATTGCCAGTGACATGGTTGAGTTTGTGCAAAGTGATCTGCGCACTTTTGGTTTGGGTGTTTTGCTATTCATGGTGGTTTTACTAGCAATAATTTTTAGAGCGGTACGCTGGATCATTTTACCGGTTACCTCATGTGTGCTCACCATTGTATTTATGTTGGGCTTCCTGGGTTGGGTCGATTGGCGTATGACGGTCGTGTCGTCTAACTTTGTGGCTCTATTGCTGATTATCGCCTTGGCTATATCCATTCACTTAGTCGTACGTTTTAGAGAGTATCAAGTACTGTTGCCGTTGTCCGAGCCAAAGCAGTTAACCTTAATGACAGTGGCATCGATGGTGCGACCTTGCGTATATACAGCGCTTACAACCATCGTTGCATTTGGCTCATTAGTGATCAGTGGCATTCGGCCGATTATTGATTTTGGTTGGATGATGACCATTGGTGTCTTGGTTGCATTAGTGCTGACCTTTATTGTTGTGCCGGTAGGCATGTCTATTGGTGGGCTGCCCAAGCCCGATACCAAAGGTCGGCGGACGGATGATGCCGGCCATGGTGTGTTTACGCTTAAGTTTGCAAATATCACCCAGAAACATGGTGTTGCAGTGCTGTGGGTGAGCGCAACGTTAGCGGTGTTTGCGGTGCTGGGTATTATGCGGTTAGAGGTAGAAAATCGTTTTATTGATTACTTTGATGAAAATACAGAAATTTTCAAAGGTATGGAGCTTATCGATAGCGAGCTGGGTGGAACGATACCGCTCGATATTATGCTTTTTTCGAGTGCCCGTGATACCGAATCACCAAACGATTCTACTGCATTAGATAGCGACAACTTTGAAGATGACTTTGATGAGTTTAGTGACGATGAGTTTGGTGATGATGAGTTTGGCGAGGATGAATTTTCAGCTGATGGTGCAAGCAGTGGCGCTGGCACTAATCAATGGTTTACGCGCCAGGGTATGAATACGGTCCAAACGATACATGATCATCTCGATGGCCTGCCGGAAACCGGAAAAGTACTATCGCTAGCGACTTTTTATCAAATCATGAGTGACCTAGGCGGTAACGTCGACGATATCCAATTGGCGCTGGCATACAGCAGCCTCAGCGACATTATCAAATCGAGCATGGTCGATCCTTATTTAAGTGCTGAGGCCGATGAAGCTAGAATTTCGGTGCGAGTCAAAGAAACAAGTAGTGGCTTGCGCCGCAACGAATTTTTAAAAGATCTAGATCAATATATGCAGCAAGATTTGGGCTATAGCGCTGATCAGTACCGTTTTACGGGCATGTTGGTTTTGTACAACAATATGCTGCAAAGTTTGTTCAAATCGCAAATTCTAACGCTTGGTTTTGTTTTTGTTGCGATCACGGTAATGCTGATGCTTTTGTTTCGCTCGCTTAATCTGGCTATGATTGCAGTGGCGCCTAACGCATTGGCTGCCCTGTTAGTACTTGGCGGTATGGGCTGGGTTGGTTTGCCGCTAGACATGATGACGATTACGATTGCCGCAATCAGTATTGGTATTGGCGTTGATGATACCATTCACTATGTACACCGCTTTAAAACAGAATTTGCAACCGATAGAAATTATATTAATGCGATGCATCGCTGTCATGGCAGCATAGGGCGAGCGATGTATTACACATCAGTGACCATTATTTTTGGCTTCTCTATTTTGGCGTTATCGAATTTCAAGCCGAGTATTTATTTTGGTCTATTAACCGGCTTTGCGATGTTATCTGCGCTGATGGGGGCGCTCATGTTACTGCCGCGTTTACTCATTGTATTTAAGCCGCTAGGGCCAGAAAGCGAATGAGCTCTAACTATTTTTATGAGTGAGGCGAAAAATTCAATAGTCGATTGCCAACCTAATTGCGGTGCTTGCTGTATAGCAATCACTATTTCTTCTGCAATTCCTGGTATGCCGCAGGGAAAGTTGGCCGGTGAGCATTGCGTGCAGCTGGATGCAGCCAGACGTTGCCAATTATTTGGTTTGCCGCAGCGCCCGCAGGTGTGTGAGCAGTTTCAGCCGCGGGCGGAGCTATGTGCCCATGGTCCGCTGCACGCTATGCAGCAATTAGAAGCGCTTGAGCGACTGACCGCTCCAGCGGCAAAGCATTTTGATTCTGGCGTTATACATGCGAATGCTATAGTACTGCTGACAACTGACTAACTTTTCTTTGGTGGTGCCATGCAAGCAGATTTCCCATTGTTTCCGTTACCGCTGGTTGCCACGCCGCATAGCCGAACCGCTTTGCAGATTTTTGAGCCGCGTTATCTCGATCTAATAAAAAGCAGTATGTCTGCGCAACAGTGCTTTGGGTTGATCATGCTTGATGCACAACAACCTGAGTCGCACACTGAAAAAACGCCGCCGCCTATGGTTTCAATGGGTACTGCAGTGCGTATTGTTGATTTCAGTCAGCAGCCTAATGGCTTGCTAGGGGTTGTGTGCGAGGGAGTTTACAAGTTTAGAGCGCATGATCCTTGTATGGGCGAGAGTGGTCTAGTGGTGGCTACCATCGAGGCTGTTGCCGCTGAGGATCCCATTACGTTGCCGGAGCAGTTCGTTGAGTTAGTCACCGTGTTGCAGTCTCTGCTCGATCATGACTATGCGCGAAGCGTGGGTTATGTGACGGGGGGGGATGAAGACTATTGGCGCAATGAAGCGGCACAGTTGAGTTGGCAGTTAGCGAGCTTGATGCCGGTGCCTGAAGCGGTTAGGTACCGCTGGCTCGAAATGGACGATACGTTAGCTCGGCTGGCTTCAATACTCGATGTGCTGAATCAGTTGCAAGACTCATCTTAAAAATTGCATTAGCAGCAGGCTTAAGTAAGGGTCTTAAGTAATGGGCTTAAGTAATGGGCTTAAGTGAGGGTCTTAAGCAAGGGGCTTAGTTTTGGCCTGTATTTTTTCGCGCGAGCAGGTTGTATTTTATCCAAGATGGCTAATAGGTGTGCTTTATCAGCCCGCCACGTTAATGAAGATGCTACGCGGTGCACAGTCTTACGCAAAGAAGCCTGCGTGTTCGCATGTATTGTCTAGACTGTAAATAAGTAGCCAAAGCACGGCGACATTCATTACGCGCCGGCTTTATTTTGATTTTTTTGCGCAGTGGCAGTTCAGCCAGTGATGCAGCCCAGCCGTTGACACGGCAGCTCTCATTAATAGGTTTTTAATATTTCATGTACAATTTTGTTGATGTTGAAGCCTCAGGTTTGGGCAGTGGTAGTTACCCTATAGAAGTGGGCGTTGCGCTAGCCGATGGCAGCAGAAACTGCACATTGATCTGCCCGCTCTATGAGTGGGAGCATTGGGATGGGCAGGCGGAAGCGCTGCATGGCATTACTCGAGAAATACTATTGGTTAATGGGCGGTCAGCGCTTAAAGTAGCCTTGATGCTCAATGAGTGGTTAGGGGATAGCTTGGTTTATTCAGATGCATGGGGTAATGATTCATGCTGGCTGGCAAAGTTATTTCAAGCCGCCGGAGTGCGTCAGCGTTTTCAAGTCGAATCTACAGTC
>Ga0206129_10005478_pt1 | contig 13366 bp, 19 predicted proteins | sample Helgoland_Spring_8_FD_148616 | JGI IMG/M metagenome (GOLD analysis project Ga0206129, IMG submission 148616) | Pelagic subsurface seawater microbial communities from Kabeltonne, Helgoland, North Sea - Helgoland_Spring_Bloom_20160502_2 | ecosystem: Environmental > Aquatic > Marine > Epipelagic ...
AACAGACTTAAAATCTGTCGCCTGCATTGGCTTTCCGGTTCGAGTCCGGATGCGAGCACCAAGGTCCTGTAGTTTAACGGTAAAACACCCGCCTTATACGCGGTTAGATGTCTCCAGATTAGAGAGCGATCCCGGTTCGAATCCGGGCAGGACTACCAAATAACCGACACCTTCGACGAAGGTGTCACCAAGTTAAGGTCTCGTAGCTCAGCTGGATAGAGCAACAGCCTTCTAAGCTGTGGGTCGCAGGTTCGAATCCTGCCGAGATCGCCAACTTGGGGAATAGTTCAATGGTAGAACGGCGGACTTTGACTCCGTTAATCTTGGTTCGAATCCAGGTTCCTCAGCCAAACTTTTTTAGGAGATAGATATGCAGAAGTTTGTAGTAGATTGTTGGAATGGTGTCATGGATCATAATCATAATCCTCTCAGACACATTCAGGATCTTCAAGTTAGACACATGGTGCTTCAAGTATTAGCGTGGATGTGGTGTCTAATTTTTGCAATGAGTGTAGGTAGCTGGACAGTATGGGGAATTAGTGTAATTTCACATCTACTTCTTATTGCAGGCATCGTAGTAACTGTAGGAACATTTACAACAGCAAAACGAGCACCAAATAGTTTTGATTTTATCAAAGGTTACCATAGCGGCAGGAGCCGTAATACAGTTTGGATCAACGGCAAGCCCACAAAGCTACCAGCTGGAGATCCAGGTGGTGAACACGAATAAAAGGAGATAGATATGATTTGGGCGATTAGCGTTTTAAGTATAGCTGTAATCTGTTTGACCGCAGTTAATGTAATAGATTATTTTTGGCACAAGCGTCTTGAAAAGCGTCTTGCTGAACTTGAGTATAAAAACAAGCATAAAATCTTCACAGGTGATAAGCCTGTAAGCAAACTTGGGGAATAGGTAAAGCGGGTATTATACCCGCTCCAACTAAATAGCAGTAACATGATTGGTTTACGTACACTAGTTCTTAACGCAAACTATATGCCAGTAAGCATATTCCCCATACATACTGTGCCTGCAGAAGATGCTATTACTCGCATCTTTAATGGTAGTATGCATAGTGTGTTTAATTACGATCGTAAAATTAGACACCCAAGTTTAGATATGCACTGGCCGGCAGTAGTTGCACGTAACAAGCAAGGTAAGATGCGTGAGAGTGTTCGCTTTGCACGTGATACAGTTTACTATAGAGACCATGGCCAATGCCAGTATTGCCAAACGCCACTAGAGATCAAACAAACAACTTATGATCATGTTATTCCACGTAGTCGTGGTGGATCACACACCTGGGAAAATGTTGTGATTAGTTGTAAGAGCTGTAATGGTGCAAAAGGTAACCGTATGCCCAGGGATACCTTTGTACCTATACAACAGCCGTATCGGCCTACATATTGGCAGCTTCTTGCTAATCGTCGTAAGTTTCCTATTACAGTAGATCACCCAAGTTGGGTGGATTTTTTTGGGGAATGGGAAGCCCAAGTTTATACAAGATAATCCACAAAGTTATACGAACATATTGACGTTAGATATATAATATAGTACTATTATAAAGTGGGGCCTTAGCTCATCTGGGAGAGCGATACCTTTGCAAGGTATAGGTGATCGGTTCGAGTCCGATAGGCTCCACCATTTTTTATACCGCCCCTATAGTTAAACGGTATAACAGTTGATTTGTAATCATCAATTCGCAGTTCGATTCTGTGTGGGGGCACCAATTTTCATAACAAATAGCGATAAATAGGTGCATGACATGGTTTTTTATTTTAGTATTAATGTTTCAGAATGTACCGACTGACGATCAAGTCTATGTAATTACTGAGCCGCGGTTTCAGTCTGCTGATGAGTGTTTAACATTTGTTGGATTTAATCAACCTACTATTACTACGCTAATGAACCAACAATTTCCTACGCAAGGAATACGCAATGTCTATTGTGTAACGCAGGAGGTACTAGATAATCTATATAATATACCACCTTCTAGTGGAACGGAGGCCAAGCTAGTACCATAAGGAGATAGCATTATCCGACCCGGTATACAAGTTGTATATATGTGTTACAATTAACATAATAAAGAATTATAGTTTATTTACATTCACAGGAGAAGTACAATGAGAAGAACATACTTAGCTACAACAGCCATAATTGCTCTCTTAGCAACTAGTGCATGCTCACCAGGACATATTGCAGCCAATAATAATGGGATTGCAGAATATGCTTGGGTAGGATGCCATCAGGTTACAGAAACTCCAGTAAAAGGATCTTATGCATTTAACGCAATCGGTGATCTTAAAGTTGGAGACTATTTTTACTTTCAACAATTAGCAAAGGATGGGTCGGTTAGTGATGTTGTCACTGGTAAACTCTGTGAAAGTTAATTGGCCGCCAAATCTAGGCTCTCTCGTGAATTTGACGAGGAGAGGACAACTGAATCTGGGGAACTAGATCAGTTAATAGATGCGGAGGCTAACTGGGCTCTTATATTCAGTGATACAGGGGATCTACAAGGATTATTCATTCCTAAAGGGTACACAGAAGACGACACCCCGGCATCTTTAGTCGCAATTATTAAAATGTTTAACACGGAGCAAGGATCACACCATGCAACGGATCATAGTCAAGAAGTTACTACTTACCACTAGTGCGTTAGCACTATTACTAATCTCTACGCCTGCGGGAGCCTTTAATCCCGTGGGCAGTAGTAGAGTTCCTATTCAGGTACCCAGAGACCAAAATCTTCGTGATCCTGAATACGCAAGTGTTCCTATCGTACGTATTGAGAATGTATATGGTAACCAAGTTCAAATGAATAACGGTTATTATACTATCAAGTGCGGATACGAACAACAAATTGTTAATCCAACTGATAACAGACATTTCCTTACAAGGTTCCTTTATCCAAAGAAACAATATGTGTACGAAAACACACATAACTGCCGCAAGGTTTACCAAGGTACGCCTGAGCACTCTCCCAGTTACTGGGTTTACTATCGTATGCACGGCCAGTTGTACAAAATTCAGATGCAACATAAACCCCAGAACGCATATATTCAGGTAAGAGTTAATTAATTGAATATATTTGCAATTTTTGCTCCAGGATTAGGTTGACGTCTTAGCTCAGTATGCTACAATAGTATTGTTGTTGAAACTTAACTACTAAGAAGGATTAAGATTATGTCAGAACTAGAATACGCAGCGAACGAAGCAGTTTTTGGATTGCAGTTGGATTGGGACAAGGCAGTGAGCTTTGTGGTCCGTAACGCAAAGACGGACAAAAAAACTGCTCGAGCAGTTCTAAAGGAACAAATGACTAGCTATAACAATGCCAATTAATAAAGGGCCAACTTTGGAAGAAACTAGTGCTGTTGACGCAGGGGCAGAATTTGCCTCTGCGTTAATTGAACAAATGGAGCAAAAACTCCAACAACACAACCAGCTAGATGATTATGATGTTTACTGTGAATGGGACGATGAAGACCTTACTTCAATGGAAGTTTGGTTACGTGATCGTTCGGATGACAGTCGAATAGGTCCTCTAGATTACAGGGCAATGATTGCTCATTAACAGAATCCGGACAGGTGACTGAGTGGCCGAAAGTACACGTTTGCTAAATGTGCGAACCTTAATAGGGTTCCGTGGGTTCGAATCCCACCCTGTCCGCCATTTTATATAAGAATAGGTTGACTTTTATGTAGATTATGTTATCATATAATAGTTAATCAACTAATTAGACGTGGTGTCTAATAAACGACTGTAACTCGATAAGGAGAATTATCAATGAAAACTACAGCCACAAAGCAAGAAAAGGTTCTTGCAGCTCTACAGAACGGTGAAGAACTCACAGCAAAGCAGATCCGCTCTCGTTATAACGTGGGCAATGTCCGCGCAACTGTGTCAGCACTTCGTATGAAGGGCTTTCCAATCTACCTCAATAAGCGGTCTTCCGTGTTTGAGGGAGTAAAGACCACATACAGCAAGTATCGTATTGGTACACCATCCCGTGCAGTTATCGCGGCTGGTTATCGAGCACTAGCGTCTGCCTAGGTTCGGTTATTTTACAAGTAAGGGGGCATTCATTGCCCCCTTACTACTTTCCCTCCCATATAAATATATAGAATGTCAAAAACAGATTACGTAGAATTTCAAGGCGAAGTTTTGGATGTTTACCCAGGTGGTAAGTTTTCAGTACAAATTGAAACCGAAGATGGTGAACAAACTAACCAAATAGTTGCACACATTAGTGGCAAGATGAGATTAAATAAGATTAATATTCTTGTAGGAGATATTGTGACTGTAGAAATTAGTCCATATGACGTAACACAAGGACGCATAACATATAGGCATAAATAATGACACAAACGAATATCATTATGACATGTAAAAACGGCAGAATTTATGGCATGGAACATTGTGAAGGAGAGGTAATTCACGATTCTGAATGGATACCTGAGTGTGATTGCAAAGGAGAATGTAAGTATGTTATCAGTAACACCAAAAGCCAAAGAATATCTAACTAGCGTAGCCAGTGGCGGCTTAGTAACACTCAGTGTTAAAGGCGGCGGGTGTAGTGGTTTTCAGTATGTGTGGGGACTATACGAGGATGATAGCGAGTATACCTGGAGCGAGCCTATTGAAGATGTACTAGTACTAGATCCACTAGCAGAAATGTATGTGCTAGGTAGTGAAGTAGACTATGTTACAGAACTAGGAGGAAGTTTCCTAGCAGTTCGTAACCCAACAGCAAAGAGTAGTTGTGGTTGCGGTGAAAGTTTCAATTTATAAATTGGATATAATTGTATACCTACTACTACAATTACTTAATTAGTTTCCAATTCAACCGTTAATAATTCTTTTACCAGTATTAAGTTACCACGCTCTACAACTAATTCAAGTTTAGAATTAGGTAAAACCCTGTCCATTGCCTTACCAATGCTTTGTTGAGATGTAATATTGTTAGATCCTATTTTTAACAATATGTCACCATTCTTAATTCCAGCACTATCCGCTGGACCATCAACATCTAAGCCAACAACTTTTATATGTCCTTCGTCCTTATCAAGTTCATATGTAAGTCCTAATTTACTTCTTTTTACTTTTCCAAACTCAATAAGATGTCCAAATATATACTGGGCCTGATTGCCACTTACACTAAAGTTAATACCAATACTACCAGCACTTCCGATTGGTGAGAATATAAAACTATTCACACCTACAACTTCACCATTACTGTTAAATAGCGGCCCGCCGCTATTGCCTACGTTTATACTAACGTCACTCTGTATAACTGACTGCCAGGTATTCTGTAGTCGTCTACCATTAAAACTAACGATTCCTTTGGTTACACTCCAGATCATTCCCATGGGATGACCAATAGCATACACATCATCACCACTACGTAACGTATCGCTATCGCCCCAAGTAATAGCCGGATTATTATCTATTAATTGTTGGCCTTGTGTAGTTAACATTTCTAATATTGCGAGATCACTAAGTTTATCATTTGCAATTAACTTTGCATTATGATGTTTGATATTTCCTTTAAATGTAATTTTATATTTTCTATCGTTATCTAATGCTACATGTTCATTAGTTGCAATATACTTTTTATCATTCATATCAATAATAAAGCATGTACCACTGCCCGAGTCAGGGTCTTGCTGTTGCTGTTGCTTTAAATACTGATCAAAAGGATTGGTTTCGAAGTCTTCTTTACGTTGACCTTCGCTATCAATTACTGTAGTATTACTACTGGGAGTTTTAAAGGTAATTAAACAAACACTATCACTTGTTTTTTCTACAGTTTGAGAAAACGATGATCCCAGGGCCTGAGAGTTATAGCTTAAAAGTGCCCAAAGGCTTGCCGCTACTAGCGTCGAACTTATCCACATAGTTGTTCACTTTCCGTTGTTCTGCACTTTTTAACTGAGCTCTACTCTTGGTATAGCAGTCTGTGCAATAATGCGTTTGACTTTTATGCTTGAATTGCTTGCTTTGTCTAGTAAATTGGTTATTACAACTATCACATTCCAGTCTATAATATGTTGCTAGAGTTCTTACATTTTCAGGTTTGCCATTACGAGTGCGAGTATGTGTGCTAATTCCTGTGTAGGTTTCTACTAACATAAATATATTTAGCATGCGGCTTCGTTGATAACTAAAATAAATACTATATAATGTGAAAGGACACATAATGGCCAAGCAAACAATTAATATCGGTAGTAGTGCCAATGACGGATCAGGTGATCCGCTCCGTACTGCCTTCGATAAAGTAAATGATAACTTTGGAGAGCTATATGCAGTTTCAGGTGCAGGCAGTGGACAAAATATTGCTATTAGCGGACAAAAAATTATCAGTGAAAATACAAACGGTAATATCCAACTAGATCCAAATGGCACTGGTGAAGTACAGTTCTTGAGTGACACCACAATGGGTGATAGTTTCAAACACCAAATGGGTGACGGAGATGACTTTAAAATTTACCACGATGGTAGCCACAGCTATATTTCAGACGAAGGCACAGGTAACCTAAAGATTCAGGGCAGTCAAATTGACATCCTGGGTGGCGCAGATGGTGCTGAAACAATGGCAACATTTGTAGATAACGGCGCAGTAACACTCTATTATGATAACAGTGCTAAGATGTCAACTGTTACAGCAGGCATAGATATTACTGGCGACTTAAACGTTGATACAATTAACACAGGCGGCCAGGCCCTTTCAGTAGGCGGCACGGCGACGTTCACCAATGCGACTGTGACTACCACCTTAGCAGCAGGGTTGTTAGTAGTGGACAGCAATATTTCACTGAATGGCAATAAATTATTTACACAATTATCTAATAGTGACATTGACCTTGATCCAGCAGGTACAGCCACAGTTAACTTGCGTGTCCCAGAACAGACAACAGTTGGTAGTGCAGGCGGTGCGTCAGCAGTGCCAGCATCGCCAACAAAATATATTAAGATTAAAGTAAACGGCACAGAATACGTAATACCAGCATTTGCAGTATCTTAAGGAGGTAACTAATGGCTAAACAAACTGTTAACATTGGTACCAACCAGGATGATGGCACGGGTGATGTACTAAGAGATGCGTTCAATAAGATTAACCAAAACTTTGATGAGGTGTATACTGAGCTTGGCGGCACTAGTCTCTCAGGTTTAAATTTTTCCGGAACAACTATCGGTACAGACACCGCAGGTTCCAGCGTCACGGTTGATGTAACAGTTGGCGGACAGATTATACTTGCAGGACCCGTTAGTGTAAGTGAAACACTTTCTGTTACAGGCAATACTTCCTTAACTGGCACACTTGATGTAGATGGTAATACAACGTTAGATACAGTTAGTATTGGTGAAACTCTTGCTGTTACAGGTGCTACAACACTAAGCAGTGCACTATCTGGTACAAGCGCAACAATGTCTGGTGCAGTTACTATTGGAGGAACAACCACACTAAATGGCAGTGTTGATATCGGAGACAGTAGTAGCGATACAGTTACAATTACGTCCCGAGTTGACAGTAGTGTTGTTCCAAGTAGTAACGAAACAAACAACTTAGGAAGTAGTACGTTACGCTGGGCTAGTGTATACGCCAAAGATGGTGATTTCTCAGGTAATATCACCTTAGGTGGCAATATTACCGTTGGGGATGGTGACTCAGATAGTATTACAATTAATGCTGATCTAACAAGTAATCTAGTTCCCAATGCTGATATTACATTCGATATTGGTACCATTAGTAAAAAGTGGAGAACCGTATACGCCGATACAGTTAACACAAGTAGTATAACTGGCGCCACAAGTTTTGCTATTGGCAACTTATCTTTTAGTGGTAATAGTATTTCAAACACCACAACTAATGAAAATGTTACACTAGACACCCTTGGTACTGGCAGAGTGGTTGTTAGTGATATTACTATTAGTAATAGATCTGCAAACGAAGTATTATTTGCAGGCGTAGGCGGAGCCGTAACTAGCTATAGTGGATTTACCCATAGTGGAACAACTACCACAATGGAACATTTGATTGTTAACGACTTAACAATTGATGCAAATAATATTACTAGTAGCAGTAATATTGAACTCCAGCCAGGCAGTGGTATTATTGATGTGAAAAACGCTGTTATAGATAATCTAGCTAATCCAACACTAGGTGATCATGCAACTACAAAAGATTATGTTGATACAGCAACAAATCAGCCTATTACTTTAGCTGGAGACGATAGTACAGCAATTGAAGCTAGACTAGGTGAAACAATACAAGTACTAGGCACAAATAGTATTGGAACTTCAGTTGGAGTTCAGAGCATAACTATAACAAATAATGATACCTGGGATACATTTTTAACAAGACTAGGGCGTACGGTTCCAGGTCTTGCAGGTTTAAACGTTAGTAAAATTATCATTGATAGTGCATTACAGATTAATAATAATAATATTACCACTATAGTTAGTAATGCTGACCTTGTGCTAGATGCAAGTGGCACAGGTAGAATAGTTGTTAGGTCTAGCTTAGATGTAGATGAAACATTAAACGTTACTGGAGCAACCACACTAAGCAGTACATTAGGGGTAACAGGTAATGCAACTTTTAGCGGCGACATTACTAATGGCAGAATTACTATTACTGATAATTTAATACAGTCTATTAATACAAATGAAGAGCTTAGACTAGGAAGTTCTGGTATAGGAAATGTTGTAATTCAAGACCATTTGAGTCTGGATGCACAATCAGCAACTCCTGCTGCTAATGCTGACAGAGCACACATTTATTCATTCAAATATAGTGGTACTACTAATCGTGCGTTTACAATGGATGGTACTGGTAATTACTATGCTATTGCTCCCAGAGCGTATACCCCCGCTAGTGCAGTGGGCGCCGCTGGTGATAAAAGAGGCGATCAAGCATTTGATACCGATTACCAGTATCAGTGTCTAGCAGATCATGACGGTAGTACTGCAATATGGAAACGGGCAGCACACGCAACCTGGTAATAGCGATAAATACTCACAAGTAGAGGAGCCGCTATGACCGCGCCTATTTGGATAACACCGCCCGGTAATTTGGGTACTATTGTAGAGCAAGAGTTCTATCAAGTACAGTTAAACGCAGGAAACGCTGATCATTATGAATGGATTAGCGGCAAATTGCCCAACGGTATTCGTATTACGCCGTTTGGTAGGTGCGAAGGCTACCCTGATGCAAAAGATTACATACAAGGCGTGCCTGTTGAAGTTGCATTTAACGTAACAAGTAGATTTGTTGTACGTGCAACAAATACAGTAGAAAGTTCTGTAGCAGACAGAGTATTTGAACTAACGGTTACTGGCAATGATGCTCCTACTATAGATTCTTCGCCCCCGACTGATCTTGGTGCATCCTGGGATGGTGACTATTTTGAACAGCAACTTACAGCATTTGACCCGGACCCAGGAGATGTAGTAACCTGGAGACTGCAGAGCGGAAAATTACCTGCAGGATTAACGATAAGCACCACTGGACTTATTAGCGGATATATTTCACCAACTCCAACACTTACAGGTACATCAGGATTTGATATTAATAATTATGATATTGGATCCTTTGACTTTAGTACAGTTGCTGAAAGCAAGCTCTATGAATGGGTCGTAGAAGCTTCAGATGGTAAAGATATTGATCTTAAAAACTACAGATTATTTGTTGCTAGCAGAAATTCAGCAACAGCAGACACAGATGAAATAACTGCTGATAGCTTTAAAGACACAGCACTTGAAAACACAATTAACTTTCTTGTTGATGCTAGTTCGAGTATTGAAAGACTACCGTCTTTACTTACCCAGCCTGCAGATTTTGGAACTATTACCCATGACAATTTCTTTGCAACTCAGTTTACAGGATACGATCCTGACGGAGATCCGATTGAATATAGTATAAGTGTTGGTGCCGCAATTGGCTTTGATGCAACTGGATCAAATTATGATGAGGACTTGTTTGACAGGGGGACACAAGAGCTGCCACCTGGACTTGTTCTGGATAGTGAAACCGGCTGGCTTACTGGTTATATTCCAATCATAAACACAACTACTCAAAACTATGAGTTTGCGGTGCAAGTTTATAAAAAAGACAAGCCAACTATACGAAGCGAGTTTGTTTACTTCACCCTCACAATTGAAGGAGACATTGATAAAAATATAACTTGGCCTGCCTCCGATCTTGGCACTATTAGGACCGGAGATATTAGTGAACTTGATATACGTGCAACTATTAGAAGTGGCGCAGCAGTACAATACGAACTAAGAAGTGGTACACTTGCAGGGACGGGCAGCGAGGGTAAAATTCCTCAGGGTCTAAGAGTTACGGCAGACGGTTTTATACAGGGTCGTGTAAATTTTGAGCATCTGATGTTTGACACTGGCGAAACAACATTTGACGTAAACCTGTTTGATAAAGGAGAGTTTGCAGACTTTACCACGTTTGAACTAACCTATAAATTCACTGTAAGAGCATTTAGTAGTGACGGTATAATTGACACTTATAATACATTTAATTTGGAAGTATTGCCAGAAACATTGGATCCGTATGAAAGCCTGTATATACGTGCACTTCCAAAACAAGCACAACGGGATATATATACCAGTCTAATTAACAATAGCGATGATATTCCTACGCAAGATGTATATCGTCCTACAGATTTTAACTTTGGTTTACAAAAAGACATTAGAGCACTCATTGCTACTGGATTAGCACCCAAAGAAGCAACCAAATATATTGAAGCAACTGCTAAAAACCATTTTAACAACACACTGACGTTTGGAGACATCAAAGTAGCAACATCCTATGATGAAAACAACGTTGCAAAGTACGATATCGTTTATATGGAGTTAATAGATAGCGCAATGGGCATTGATCCTACCACTAATAACAAAGCGCCAGCCAGCAACACCATAAATCTAAAATTACAAAAGTCTATTACTGCCATGTTTAACTTTATTAAACCTATGACAGTTGATAGTGGATGGCCCAAAACGAGTACAGGCAATCAACATGCAGATCAGGGCAATGAAATAGAAGTCTATCCCAATGCTATTCAAAATATGCGTAATAGAATGAAGACATCAATTGGTAGTACTGTACTTGAACGATTTGTACTGCCTAACTGGATGCAAGACAAACAGACTGATGGTAATGTATTAGGTTGGACACTTGCTGCACCAATTGTATATATGAAACCAGGCACAGGCGATCGCACAGCATACAGATTAAAACAACGTAGTGAATTTGATCTCAAGAATATTAGTTTTGAAGTAGATAGATTTGTACTTGATAATAATTTAAGTAACTTTTATGACAAACAAGACCGGAGTTATAGTACAACAGCAGAAACAACATTTGATTTGTCAGATATTGCTAGCAACGTAGTAGCAACAGTAAATCATAGTGTGCCTGGCAATATTACATTTGATAGTTTAAACAAGAAATTAGCAAGTGAAGTTGTTGCAAGTGGCGCGATCACAGGACTTACAGATGTAGCTCAGCTAAATGGTTCAACTGTAATCTGGTTAAAGCATGAAGGCATGGTAGACTTCGACAATGATAACGATGGTTGGAATGAAGTATTAGACATATACGACAATGTAGGTTATGATTATGAAAATAGCGGCGCAGGAAGATATGCAGGTGAGCAAGAAATTCCTGGATATGTAGATAAGTTAACAGGAAATGCTACACAAAATAAACAAGCAGGCGTGTGGACTATCAGTGTGGACGCACAAAATATTACTACATTTACCTTTACTCGCGAAGTTAACAACGGAGATCAGGTAAAAGTAACTTTCGATAATAAAATTTACTATTATGAACGTAATGCAACAGGCGGAAGAGCACCTGAATATACTGATGTTAAGGATGTTGATCTAAGCAATGCAGGTGTTACTTGTACGTTTGATGGTAATGACACCCGCTTTTACGCAGACACAATCACGCACACAGGACTTGATACAAATGATGTTTGGATTAAATTCCCAAGAATAAATGCTTTCAGAGATAATATACAAAGATAAATAACTGAAGTACCACGGAGATATTTTAAATGGCCAGCAATATCAATGCAAACAATATAGATGGAACCTTTCCTATTGCAGGACAGGATAATGATTCACAAGGGTTCCGAGACAATTTTACAAATACAAAGACAAACTTTAACAATGCCAAAACAGAAATTGAAGATCTACAAAGTAAAGTAGTACTCAAAAGTGCCCTAACGGGTACCAGTCTCTCTAATGCTGGTGCTGGCGCACTAATGACAGACTTTGAACTAAGAGACATGAGTGAGACTCGTGTTAGTAAAGGTACAACTAGTGGTACAGTTACCCTTAACTACACTGAAGGATCTTATGTAACAGCAACCACAAGCGGAAGTGTTTCACTAGCATTTAGTAGCTTCCCAGCAAGCGGTAAACTTGGCCGTATCCGTTTAGAAATTGATGTTCAAAGTGTAGCCCATACGTTAACGCTACCAAGTGTAGTATCTATTGGACTTGCAAGTTTGATGGGAATTAATAGCAATACTAGAGTTATTACTTTTGACGAAGTTGGCACATATATATTTGAATTTACAACAGACGATCAGGGTACGACTGTCGCAATTAGTGATTTAACACGTAACCGGTCAATGATGGAACAAAGAACGCCAGTAAATATCGGACAATCCGGCGATAAGGCAGGATTAATGGTAGTTGATACTGGTTATGTATACGTATGTACTGGATCTTACGATGGCAGTACTGTTATATGGAAAAGAGTCGCAGTTAGCGCATATTAGGAATAGATTATGGATGACCAATATAGAAAACTACAAGAAAAGATTGATGCAATCGCCCGGAATGAACCTCTTCCACAAGTAAACGAAGATAGTAATTATGAAATTATAATGGGCTTTATTGACCAGTGGACTGAAGCCGGTCAACCAGACGACTATATGGATGACCTTGTTGCATATGTTAAAAAGACTATTCCTGATTCAAAGGATTGGAATTATGCGGCATCATTAATAAAGGATGGTGTAGAAAGTTATCAGAACCGCGAGTATGGAACAAGTAGTTTAATGGGACTACGAAATAATACAGAATCTGTAGAAGAAGCAGTTGAAGAAGCAGTTGAAGAAGCAGTTGAAACAACAACGACTCCAGAAAGGTATGGTCAAGATTTTTTTAGAAGTGTACTAGATGAATTAGATCAAAATGATGCCACAGAAGCAGAAGAAGCAACAGTCTCTGAAGCAACACAAGGCCCAGGAGTAGATGCAGTAATGGAACTTATAGACATGGGCGTTAGCAAAGAAGACTTATTTGATCAAATGATGCGTGATCACAGT
>Ga0206129_10005481_pt1 | contig 13364 bp, 8 predicted proteins | sample Helgoland_Spring_8_FD_148616 | JGI IMG/M metagenome (GOLD analysis project Ga0206129, IMG submission 148616) | Pelagic subsurface seawater microbial communities from Kabeltonne, Helgoland, North Sea - Helgoland_Spring_Bloom_20160502_2 | ecosystem: Environmental > Aquatic > Marine > Epipelagic ...
AGTTCATCAAAATATTCTGGACTTTAAAGATGGATATAACACTATTCTTGGCGAAAGAGGTGTTACTTTGTCAGGAGGTCAAAAACAACGAGTTTCTATTGCTAGAGCTATCATTAAAAATCCTCAGATATTAATTTTTGACGATTGTTTATCTGCTGTTGACACGGAAACTGAGGAGAGAATATTAACAAATCTGGAGGAAGTTTCAAAAAATAAAACTACTTTCATCATTAGTCACCGTGTTTCCTCAGCAAAAAACGCCGATAAAATTATCATACTAGATGAAGGAGAGATTATTCAGCAAGGCCCTCATAATCAACTAATCAATGAAAAAGGACACTATAAAGAGCTTTATGAACAACAACTTTTAGAAAAAGAAAACTAAAAGTATATTTTGCCAAGTGAAATATTTTACTAGATTTGTTGCTTAATTATTAAAATATAGATAATCAAAAGTTATGGGAGATAGAGTTCAGCAAGAAGAAATATTTTCACAAGTATTAAGAGCGGGAAGAAGAACATACTTTTTTGACGTTAGGTCTACAAAAGCTGATGATTACTACCTAACAGTAACAGAAAGTAAAAAATTTACTCATGATGATGGTTCATTTCATTACCAAAAACATAAAATATATCTTTACAAAGAAGATTTTAGTGATTTTAAAGAAATGTTAGCGAAAGCAACAGACTATATTTTGAATGAAAAAGGATCAGAGGTAATTAGTGAGCGTCACCAAAAAGATTATAAAAAAGAAGAAGATCAAGAAGTTACTGAAGAAAAAACAACGGAAAGTTTTACTGACGTTAGTTTTGATGACATATAAACTATTATTCAAATTCAATTACTAAAAAGCTTTCAATTAATTTTGATTGCTTTTTTTTATTTTAAAACACTTTTTATAGTATTTGTTTTATTACTAGTTTCTGACCATTCATCTTCAGGATTACTATCTAAAGTTATACCTCCACCAACATAAATAGCTGCAAACGTATCTATAATTTCTACACAGCGAAGATTTACAAATAATTCGGTTTTTAAATTGGTGTTAATTTCACCCAAAAAACCAGTGTAATAGTACCTATCATAATTTTCATTTTGTAAAATAAAATCTTTTGCGGCAGCTTTTGGTAATCCACATACAGCAGGTGTTGGATGTAAAGTATCCAATAAACTCTTGAGTTCAAAATCACCAATAGTACCTTTTATGTCAGCTTTTAAATGAAGTAAATTACCCGCCTTGATAGTGTAGGTGTCAGAAACTGAAAAGTTTTTTAAAATTATCTCGTTTTCCTGATCTTTTATTTGGGAAACAATATAATCTAATACAATTTGATGTTCTTCTTTTTCTTTTGTCCCCCAAAAAGGATTCATATTTCCTTCAAAAACTTGAGTACTTGCTAAGGCAGTTGTGTGAAACTCTCTTTTGTTTAAAGTAACTAACCTTTCAGGAGTAGCACCCATCCATAAACCAACTTTTGGATGAAACCAAACATAAACAAATGCATTTTTATATTTAAAAAGTAATTTTTGAAAGATTGACAAAATATCAATACTATCTAGCTTAACAATTTCTTTTCTAGATAGTACAACTTTTTTAAATTGATTGTTTTTAATAGCATCAATTCCAGAAATAACTAAATCTAAATGTCTCTTTTTATCAGATAAGGGTTGATGAAAACTATTTGATGTTGAATTCATAGAATCATTAACAAATTCATCTTCATAAACTTTAGATTTACTTTTTAAAAAAATGATTGAGGGATACTGGTTATGAAAAGGGGCAAAAACAAAACCTTCCTCCTTATAAGATTCGGAGTATTTAATTGAGGAATTTTCACATAGATATGTGTTTATTTTATTAGAATTTGGCTTTCTAAAACTAACAAATGGAAGATTGTTTTTATGAGATGCTAAAATTTTTTTGAAGATTGAACTCAATTTAACTATTTTGAAATTCTAAATTATTTTTTTTGAAGAACAATATTTGTCATTTTACAAATTGAAATTAATTGTTTCATTTCATCAACAATTCTAACCTCCCATAAATGAGTAGACCTCCCTTTGTGAATATTTTTTGCGGTTGCAAATACCTCTCCCTCTTTTTTACTTTTTATATGATTAATTGTTAACTCTATTCCATTAATAAATTGCTTGTCTCCATCAATAAAAAAATGTGAAGCAGCACTACCAACAGATTCTGCTAGAGCAGCAGTTGCACCCCCATGAAGTTGACCGTATGGTTGATGAACTCTTGAGTTTACTGGCATTTTTGCAGTCAAAAAATCTTCGCCTACATCTATGTATTCAATATCAAGAGTTTCCATTAATGTGTTTGCAGATTTTTTATTAAAACCTTTTAAAATCTCACTTTTATTCATGCTATTTCTTTTATTAGGCAAAAATACATATAAAATATTGTAATTTTGAGATTGAAATTAGCAACAGAAGATGTATAAAATTAGAGTAATCCTAGATACAAAAGAAGATATTATTAGAACAATACTTGTTGACAATCATTTAAATTTAGAAACATTACACTTTACCATTGCAAAATCTTTTGATTTTGGTGGTTCAGAGATGGCTTCATTTTACAGAACTGATGATGAATGGAATGAAGGTGAAGAAATACCTTTATTTGATATGTCTGAGGTAGGAGAGGAAATATTTATGAAAAATTGTTTTATCAAAAACACTATCCCTAATTCGGGAGATAAATTAATTTATGTCTATGATTTTTTAAAAATGTGGACTTTTTATGTTGAAGTCATTGAGGTATCTTCAGATACCCAAGACAACTTACCAAAAACTATTTTATCGGTTGGGCAAATTCCTACAGAAGCCCCCGAAAAAGAATTTATTGCAGAGCAATCTGATCAAGATTTTGAAGATGAATATGGGAGTAACTTTAATAATGACTTTGAAAGCTTGGATGACATAGATTTTGATCAATATTAGTAAAATTTAGTAAGTTTTTTATTTAGTAGCGTAAAGAAATTTTACTCACTTGCATGTAACAACTCACATACATACTCGTCTTATTGTATAAATTTAATAGATTAAGATATTGGAAACAATTTTATCTCTCAAAAATCTTGACAAAAAATTTGGTCGAGTTCACGCAGTAAATAGCTTATCATTTGATATCCAAAAAGGTAATGTATATGGTATTTTAGGCCCTAATGGAAGTGGAAAATCTACCACTCTGGGAATTATTTTAAATGTTGTTAATAAAACCTCGGGAGAATTTAGTTGGTTTGATGGAAACCTTTCAACACATCAAGCCTTGAAAAAAGTTGGGGCTATTATAGAAAGACCAAACTTCTACCCTTACATGACTGCCATTCAAAACTTATCCTTGATTTGTAAAATAAAAGATATTTCTACAGAAAAAATTGAGGAGAAACTAAAAATTGTTAATCTCTTCGAAAGAAGAAATAGTAAATTCAAAACCTATTCTTTAGGAATGAAACAAAGATTAGCTATAGCCTCTGCTCTACTAAATAATCCTGAAATTTTAATATTAGACGAACCAACAAATGGGCTAGATCCTCAAGGTATTCATGAAATTAGAGAAATTATACAAAAGATAGCAAAGAATGGAACTACCATTTTACTAGCATCGCATCTTTTAGATGAAGTAGAGAAAGTATGTAGCCATGTAGTTGTTATTAGAGAAGGAGTAAAATTATATAGTGGAAGCGTTGATGAAATGAGCGCCTCTCATGGTTTATTTGAACTCAATTCAAATGAACCTAAAAATAAATTGATTTCCATTTTAAATAACAATAACCATATTGGTTCTGTGAAAGAAGAAGGAGATTACATTATTGCATATTTAACTGAAGAAATGGAAGCTTCAGAAATTAATACCTATTTGTTTAAAAATGGAATTACAGTTTCTCACTTGGTTAAGAGAAAACCAAGCTTAGAAGAACAATTCCTTGATTTAACAAACAATAATTAAATATTACGCTAGACATGTTAAGATTACTTTCTATAGAGTTTCATAAGTTTAAGTACAATAAACCAAGCAAAATACTTACGCTAATATATTTTGGATTACTCACTTCAATTGCACTTATAGCTATCATAAAATTTGATATTGGTATTATTCAATTTCATTTAGCTGACATGGGTATTTTTAATTTCCCCTACATATGGCACTTTAACACTTACATGGCATCTCTATTTAAGTTTTTTCTACTGTTGGTTATCGTTTCAATGATTTCTAATGAATACAGTTATAAGACGCTAAAGCAAAACTTAATAGATGGCTTGAGTAAAAAGGAATTTATTTTATCTAAATTCTACACCGTTCTTGTTTTAGCTGGCATTTCAACACTTTTTGTCTTCATTGTTTCTTTAGTATTGGGTTTTATATATTCTGATTATAATGAATTTACAATTATTTTTACTGATCTCGAATATCTCCTAGGTTTTTTCGTTAAGTTGATAGGTTTTTTTTCTTTTGGACTCTTCTTTGGTATTTTAGTTAAAAGATCAGCTTTTGCAGTTGGGGCCATGTTTGTGTGGCTTATTTTAGAAAGTATTTTTAAAGGGTTTTTATTTTATGTTTTTAGAGGTTCAGAATCTATTTCAGAAAGCGTTAATAATATAATGATGTTTTTACCTTTTGAGGCCATGTCTAACTTAATTAAGGAACCCTTTTCTAGATTAGGAGCTGTACGATCTGTAGTAAGTTCTGTTGGAGAACAAATAAACAAAAGCTATGATGTTGAATTTTTAAATATTATGATAGTAATTACATGGACTTTTATCTTCATTTATGGTTCTTATGCATTGTTAAAAAAGAGAGATTTATAATTTATTTTAATCTATAAAAATCTGCATGAACATGCAATTTGTTGTTCAATTTAAAATCAGTAACTAAAGGTTTAATATAACCTTTTATTAAGAAAAAAATTCTTCTATATTTGATTACCATTTTAATGTCTTTATAAATGAAAAAAACCATCACTCTTTTTTTACTTTTTATTGGATTGCATTTATATTCTCAAAAACAGGCTAATATTTGGTATTTTGGACAAGGAGCAGGTGTTGATTTCAATTTCACACCACCTAAAGCTCTTGGTGACGGAGAATTGTACACTTTAGAGGGATGCTCAACATTTTCTGATGCGGATGGAAATTTATTATTTTATTCAGATGGAAGCACTGTGTGGAACAAAAATCATATTGTTATGAATTATACCAATGGTAATCCGGGTGATAATTTATTAGGTGATTCTTCAGCAACACAATCAGGAATGATTATACCTAAACCATCTACCGAAGATATTTACTACCTTTTTACTGTTACCGATACTGGTAGTGCTAATGGTTTTAATGTCTACACAATAGACATGTCTTTAGACGGTGGAAATGGAGAATTAATAGATGAAGACGGAGATGGTGTATTTTTTACCGAACTACAAGGCGGAAATTGGAGTGAAAAAGTAGCGGCTGTTAAAGGACAGGAATGCAATACTTTTTGGGTAGTATCGGTAAATAGTAATGATTTTTATTCCTATAAAGTTGATAGAACTGGTGTTAATACTACTCCAGTAATATCTCCAATAACTTCAAACATTGAAGAGAGAGGGTATTTAAAACTATCTCCTGATGGCACAAAGTTAGCAGTTGCTAGTCAAGGAGATCGAATAGCTATTTTATATGATTTCAATAACCTCACTGGAGAGGTTATTAATGATGAAACATATGTTATAGAAAATTTTTCAGGTGATGGTCAGCCCTATGGTGTAGAGTTTTCTGTAGACTCAAAAAAACTATACATATCTACTGTTTCTCAATTTAGATTTCCAACTGACCCTCCGGTCGATTACAAGCTTTTTCAATTTGATTTAACAGCTACAAATATTCCAAACTCAAAAGTTTTAATTCATGAACAAATTGGTGGTTCCGCTAAATATCCTGAGGGCGGATTCAGAGGTGCGCTTCAGTTAGCACCAGACGGTAAAATTTATGCGACAATACCCACTACCTATAATCAACCAGCTGGTTATGCAACTTTTTTAGATGTAATTGAAAACCCTACAGTAGCCGCAATTACTGGTGATCTTGATTTCACAAAAGATGCCGTGTTTTTAGAAGGCAGAACGTCTACACAAGGGCTTCCTCCGTTTATATCTTCTTTACTGCTTCCAATAGACATATCTGATGACTCAGGTACAACAATTAACAACCAAGATCTAAAGTATTGTATTGGAGATGATGTTATTTTTGCTATTACAGACCCTGATGTAATTGCAGGTGGCTCAACACCTTCTTTTGAATGGAGTTTTGACAACGGAACAACTACAACTGTTATTTCTACCTCAGAGAGTTTAGAATTATTCAATTTAACAACAGCTAATAATGGTACCTATACACTAAAAATAGAATTGACAAATTCTTGTGGAGATGTTACAGAATACAATGCTATTTTTAATATAGAAGTTTTTGAGCCAGCAATAGCAGTAAAACCAGATGATATAAATAGATGTGATACAGCTGATGGATTCATTGATGGGTTTATTGAGTTTGATTTAGTTACTGATCAAGAAACAACTATTCTCTCTGGTTTTGATCCTTCAGTAGATTTAGCTGCTTTCGAAGTTATCTACTACAATGATGAGGATGAAGCTTATGCTGGTGGAGTCTCAGTCTCTATTCCTGATCCTACTAAATATAAAAATCAAGATCCCTTTACAGAAGAAATAATCTATGTAAGAGTTCAGAATATTGCAGCGCCCAACACATGTTTTGCAATCACAGATTTTAAACTAAAAGTAACAGATATACCTACTCCTACTCAACCGTCAGATTACAGGTTATGTGATGATACTGCCTCTGGGTCAGATACAGATGGAAAATCATTTTTTAAATTAGAAGATCTCAATATAGATGATGAAATATTAGTTGGTGTTACTAATCAAGGTAATTATTACATATCTTATCATACAGATCTTACAGATGCGCAAACAAGTAGTACTTCCAATGCGATCCCTAAGGATACAGACTATCTAGTAACAAACTCCCAAACAGTATATGTAAGAGTAGAAAATATTTCCAATGTTGATTGTAATGCTGTTTCTGATGATTCTGCTGGTAGTACTTTTACTTCTTTTAAATTGATTGTAGATGCTACTCCAGTTATTGTAACGCCACCATTAGATATTAACCGTTGTGATGATGATAGAGCTGGTTTTCTAGAATTTGACTTAATCATAAATCAAACACCTCAAATACTAAATGGGTTAGATTCTTCTTTAGATAAAAATGAATTTGAAGTATTGTATTTTGATGATAGAGATGAAGCAGAGGCAAATAATACCTCAGCTGTGATTGCTAATCCATATATAGTAAATACCTCTCCTACACCAACCGATATTTGGGCTAATATTATTAATAAAAATAACGATGAGTGTTACACCACTGTCCAATTTAAACTTAAGGTAACTGATACTCCTATCCTTACTCAACCGTCAGATTATAGGTTATGTGATGATACTGATTCTGGATCAGATACTGATGGGAAGTCTAGTTTCTTTTTAAATACAAAAGATGCTGAAATATTAACAAATGTTACCAATCCAGGCGATTATACCATATCTTATCATATAGATATTTTAGATGCGCAAACGAGTAGTGCTACTAATGCTATTGATAAGGATACAGATTATCAGGTTACTACCTCTCAAACAGTGTATGTTAGAATTGAAAACAATAACGATCCTACTTGTTTCACTGTCTCTGATAATTCTCCAAGTAGCACTTTTAAATCTTTTGAATTGATTGTAGAACCTTTACCTGTTATCACATATACTGTAGAGCTCAAACAATGTGATGATGACACAGACGGTTTTTCATTTTTTAATTTATATGAGGCTGCTTCAGATATCTCTACAAATTATGTTAACGAAACTTTTGTCTTTTTTCCTACTCCTGAAGATGCAGAGAATGGAAGCAATGCTTATTCTGAAGCTGAAGCGCTTCGCTTTGAAAATAGAAATGTCACTACTGATAAGGTTTGGGCAAGAGCAATCTCCAAGATCTCCGATTTGGGATGTTACAGAATTGCTGAAGTAAAACTCATTGTCTCCACCACGGGGCTTCCTTCATCGTTTCAGCGTACATTTAACGAGTGTGATGACTTTTTAGATAAGGATGGAAATGACACAGCCGACAATGACGAAGGAGATGGGATTACTACTTTTGATTTTAGTTCTGTGACTGATGAAGTTAAAGCTTTATTTCCCCCAGATCAACAATTAATAATTACCTACTGGAGAAATGAAGCTGATGCATTAGAAGAAGATGATGATAAAAAAATAGATCCTGCTAACTATCGTAATATTGGATATCCTGATACACAACAAATTTATATTAGGGTAGATAGTGAACTAGATAATGATTGTTTAGGTTTTGGACCATTTATCACTCTAAATGTAGATCCAGTACCTATAGCAAACCCAGTTAGTGATCTTTTTTTATGTGATAATTTGGATGATGGTAATAATACAAATGGTATCGTACAAACCTTTGATTTAGAGTCTCAAACTCCTATTATTCTTGACTCGCAAGCAAGCGATCCTAAGTTTTCGGTAACCTATCATCGCTCTTATACAGATGCTACCAATGGTATGGGTGCTTTACCTAGCCCATACACCAATACTACGGCAAACAAGCAAACTATTTATGTACGAGTTACCAATACAGATACCAAATGTTTTACTGCTCAGACCTCTTTTGATATCATTGTAGATCCTTTACCTGTTGCTAACTATGTACCAGATTTAGAGATTTGTGACGATAACACCGATGGGTCGGCTCAAAATGGGTTCTCGCAAAGTTTTGATCTTGAACTGCAAACTGCAGGTATTCTTGGTTCGCAAGCAAGCGATCCTAATTTTTCGGTAACCTATCATGCCAGCTTACAAGATGCAGAAGATGGAAGTTTTCCACTTGGTCTGACAGGAAACCGATTATTTTCTAATTCGGTACCTTTCTCTCAGATCATCTATGTACGTGTATTCAATTCAGATACAGGGTGTGCCAATGGCATCTCTAATTTTAATGTCATTGTAAATCCAGAACCTACTACTGAAAATGCATCTAACTTATCGTATTGCGATGATGATGATGATGGGTATGATACCAACGGGTTTGTACAAAAAATTGATCTTGATAGTCAGATTACTGAAATCTTAGGACCACTGCAAGACCCTGATGATTTTAATGTGACTTTCCATGAAACGCCAACAGATGCTACCAATGGTATGGGTGCTTTACCTAGCCCATACACCAATACTACGGCAAACAAGCAAACTATTTATGTACGAGTAGAAAATAAGGATACAGAGTGTGTTAATGATGATTTTACTTTTGATGTTATTGTAAATCCGTTACCTGAATTTACCGTAACCTCTCCTCAAATTGTTTGCTTGAGTGGACCTTCCTTAACTCTATTTACAGAGTTTCCTGATGCGGTGTATGATTATGTATGGACTGACCCTAACGGAGTTGAAATAGGATATGATGATGAAATTACTATTAAATCTGGGGGGCTATATTCGGTAACGGCTACAACTACAAATGGTACTAATTGTAGTAGAACAAAAGAGATACTTGTAAACGAGTCTATTATAGCTACTATTACTGATGCAGATGTAACCATTGTAGATGATTCTGATAATAATTCGATAACGATAGATCCTACTAATCTTGGCATTGGTGACTATCAGTATGCTTTAATTAATGAAAAAAATGGTATGACAACTGCTTTTCAAGATACTCCTGTTTTTGAAAATCTAGCTGGTGGGTTTTATACTATTGTGGTTCAAGATAAAAATGGATGTAGACCAGATGCAAATCTTATGGTTTCTGTGATTGAGTATCCTAAATTCTTTACTCCCAACAATGATGGTAAAAATGATACTTGGGCAATTATAGGTGCTAATTCTAGATTCTACCCTAGTGCACAAATAAATATTTTTAACAGGTTTGGAAAAATAGTCGCACAGATAGAAGTAGACAACCCAGGATGGGATGGTACATATGGAGGAAAAAGACTTCCATCTGATGATTACTGGTTCTCTATTATGCTCGTTGATAGAAATGGAAATGCTAGAGAAAGAAAAGGAAACTTCTCGCTGCTAAGAAGATAAAAAAGGTTGATATTTATTTTAAATAGTTCATCTAATAGATAAAAATGATTTGTATTTTTATCCTATGGATTTTAAGCTACAATCTGAGTTCAAACCAACTGGAGATCAACCGGAAGCTATTAAACAACTTACAGAAGGCATTACATCTAATGAAAAGTTTCAAACACTATTAGGGGTTACTGGATCTGGTAAAACATTTACAGTTGCTAATGTGGTTGAAAAGGTTAATAAACCTACACTTGTATTGGCCCATAATAAAACGCTAGCAGCCCAATTGTACTCAGAATTTAAACAGTTTTTTCCTAATAATGCCGTTGAATACTTTGTTTCTTATTATGATTATTATCAGCCTGAAGCCTATATTCCGGTAACAGGAACTTATATAGAAAAAGATTTATCTATTAATGATGATATAGAGCGGCTGAGATTAAGTACTACATCTTCCCTACTATCAGGAAGAAGAGATGTGCTTGTTGTAGCCTCTGTTTCCTGTTTGTATGGTATTGGAAACCCTGTTGAATTCAAAAAAAATGTTATTCCAATTGAAGTTGGTCAACTAATTTCTAGAACCAAATTTTTACACCAATTAGTAACTAGTTTATATTCTAGAACAGATGTAGAAATTAAGAGTGGAACATTTAAAGTTAAAGGTGATGTGGTGACTATATTTCCTTCGTATGGAGAAAATGGTTTTAGAGTTCATTTTTTTGGAGATGAAATTGAGGAAATTGAAGCAATTGATCTAGTTAGTAATCAAATCATAGAAAAATTTGAAAAACTAACTATTTATCCAGCTAATTTATTTGTGACCTCACCAGAAGTTCTTCAAAATGCCATTCATCAAATTCAAGAGGATATGGTGAAACAAGTTGATTATTTTAAAGAAATAGGAAAGCATCTTGAAGCAAAACGATTAAAAGAAAGAACTGAGTTTGATTTAGAAATGATTCGAGAATTAGGCTATTGTTCTGGAATAGAAAATTATTCTAGATATTTAGATGGACGAGAAGCTGGTACAAGACCATTTTGTCTACTGGATTACTTCCCTGATGATTATTTAATGATTATTGATGAAAGCCATGTAACGATTCCTCAAACACATGCAATGTATGGTGGAGATAGAAGTAGAAAAGAAAATTTAGTAGAATATGGTTTTCGATTGCCTGCAGCAATGGATAATAGGCCTTTAAAATTTGAAGAATTTGAAGCTATTCAAAATCAAACCATCTACGTGAGTGCTACCCCAGCAGACTATGAATTACAAAATACAGAAGGAGTGTTTGTAGAGCAAATTATTCGTCCTACAGGTCTGTTAGATCCTAAAATAGAGGTAAGACCTAGCCTTCATCAAATTGATGATCTAATAGAGGAAATTCAGTTACGAGTTGAAAAAGATGAACGAACGTTGGTTACTACTTTAACAAAAAGGATGGCAGAAGAGTTAACGAAGTATTTAAGTAGGATTTCTATTCGATGTAGGTATATACATTCTGATGTAGATACATTAGAACGAGTTGAAATTATGCAAGATCTTAGAAAAGGAATTTTTGATGTATTGATTGGTGTGAATCTTTTACGAGAAGGATTAGACTTACCTGAAGTTTCTTTAGTTGCAATTTTAGATGCAGATAAAGAAGGATTTTTACGCTCTCACCGGTCTTTAACTCAAACCATAGGTAGAGCCGCAAGAAATGTTAATGGAATTGCTATCATGTATGCAGACAAAATAACAAAAAGCATGCAATTAACCATTGAAGAGACCAATAAAAGAAGAGAAAAACAAATTTATTATAATAAAAAAAATAACTTAACTCCTACCCAAATAAATAAGAAAATTGATGAAACATTATCAAGAAAAGCTGTTGCTTCTTATCAATATAACAATGCAATTAAAGAAGTAGCTGAACAAGACCTCCAATATCTTGCAAAATCTGAAATAGAAAAAAGAATAAGAGAGAAAAGAAAACAAATGGAAGAAGCTGCTAAGTCTCTAGATTTTATAGTTGCTGCTCAACTTAGAGATGAAATAACAGTTTTAAAAGAACAACTTCAAAAAAACAAATAACTATAAAAAAACACCTCAAAATGAGGTGTATTTTTAAAATTTTTTTTAAAATCAAATATATTATGATTTTAAAACTTCTTGAACTTTGTCTGCAGCTTCTTGAAATTCTGTAGCTGAGATTATTTGCATTCCACTGTTATCTATAAGTTCTTTAGCTTCTGCTGCGTTAGTTCCTTGTAATCTACAAATGATTGGGACATTAATTTTGTCACCCATACTTTTATAGGCATCTACAACCCCTTGAGCTACTCTGTCGCATCTAACTATACCTCCAAAGATATTTACTAAAATAGCTTTTACATTTGAATCTTGTAGAATAATTCCAAAAGCTGTTTCCACACGTTGAGCATCTGCAGTACCTCCTACATCTAAAAAGTTTGCTGGCTCTCCTCCTGCTTGTTTTATTAAATCCATTGTTCCCATAGCCAACCCAGCACCGTTCACCATACAACCTACATTTCCGTCTAAGTCAACATAATTTAAACCAGCTGCTTTCGCTTCAACCTCTACGGGGTTTTCCTCTCTTAAATCACGCATAGCAGCATAATCTTTATGACGGAATAATGCATTTTCATCCAAAGTAACCTTTGCATCTACAGCTAAAATTTTATCGTCTGAAGTTTTTAAAACTGGATTAATTTCAAACATTGAAGAATCTGATTTAATGTAAGCTGTGTAAAGTGCTGATACAAATTTTGCCATTTCTTTTAAAGCTGCTCCAGACAAACCTAAATTAAAAGCAATTTTTCTTCCTTGAAAAGGCAATAAACCTAATGTAGGGTCTATGTCTTCTGTAAATATTAAATGAGGGGTTTCTTCTGCTACTGTTTCAATATCCATACCTCCTTCTGTTGAATACATAATCATATTTCTACCTGTATTTCTGTTTAACAATACAGACATATAATATTCTTCAGGTTCAGAATCTCCTGGATAATAAACATCCTCACATATTAACACCTGATTAACTTTCTTACCTTCAGCAGATGTCTGGGGTGTTACCAGCATCATACCAATAATATCATTAGAAATTGTTTGAACATCATTGATGCTTTTTGCTAGTTTTACTCCACCGCCTTTACCTCGACCACCTGCATGAACTTGAGCTTTAACAACATACCAACTAGTACCC
>Ga0206129_10005482_pt1 | contig 13362 bp, 4 predicted proteins | sample Helgoland_Spring_8_FD_148616 | JGI IMG/M metagenome (GOLD analysis project Ga0206129, IMG submission 148616) | Pelagic subsurface seawater microbial communities from Kabeltonne, Helgoland, North Sea - Helgoland_Spring_Bloom_20160502_2 | ecosystem: Environmental > Aquatic > Marine > Epipelagic ...
AATATGATGTGAACGGCGGAATTTTAATGAGCAAATCACCTTCAGATTTAAAATCAGAAGTATCTACTTCACTAATATCTTGTCTTGTAATATCGTCAGTATTAGATTCAAATACAATTTTTGACTTGGAAGCAATTACATTATGTCTCTCTAAAAATGTAGGGACATACTTAGTACTTTTAGGCATGTTGTCAGTAAAAATGCCATTTATTATTTTGTTAGATGCTAGTTGAGGTAATACATTGTATACTTCGGTTAATTGATTAGGAGAATTAATTTTTAGTTTATTTAATCTCTTACCATATTTAGCAGCTTGTTTAACTGTTAAACTAGCCATTTTTACAATTTGTGTATTATCAGTTTGATTCCATATTCTCATTATAACATCAATAGAAAAACTAGAAGCTGTACTACTATTCATAATAACAGGTCTAAACACAATGGGTGTGTTAAAGTCCTCATATTGTGTATATGAAGTTTGGAATGTTTTAATTTCAGATGTACCTATAGTTTCAAAAACATCTATGTCATACATTACTATAATATCGTCTGAAGTTGTGTTTATTTGATTTAATACATATGCTTCAAACGCACCTATAGAATTATCCTTTTCACCGTATATTCTAAAATAATCTCCATCATCAGCGTCTTCTACGACTACTGTAAAATCTTGAAATTCATCTTCTCTTGATATCGTAAATCTATTTTCTTCACCAGTAATGAAATAATCATATCCATTAAAGGTTTCTAATTGATCAATTAATTTAAACGTTAGTTCATAATTAGAAGAAGGATCTAAATCACTTGAACCTATTGTACCATCTCCATAAAACCTATCATTGAATTCTTCATTTTGTTGAACTAATGTGGGTATTTTAAGATCTATAAATTTGCTATACAGTGTTTCTCCTAAAATAAATGGCTTAGGATTAGCATATTCATAATTACTAGTATTTAAATAAACAAGTTGAGTTAAATTATTTCTTACATTAGAAGATCTCTTCGCCGCTATTTCAAATAAAAATCCTTCATAACCTCTGGCAGAAAAATTATAACCACTCCTAAAGTGTAATCTAATACTATCGTATTTAATATAATTAATATTAGCAGTAGCTTCAGTTTGGTAATTTAAAAGATCTGTTTCGTTACCACCAGTCCAACTTACATTATTATTAATATAATTGAACATTTCATAATCACCCGTAGAATCATATCCTAATAAAGCATATCTAGTACCACTTGCATCTGATTGTACTGCATGATATCTACCTATAGTTTGATTAATATCATTACCAGTATTTTCATCTGGATTTGCAAATAATGGATTTGCTCTAGTGTCTATTATAATTTTACCTCCTATTAAATCTCCGCACATGTATTCGATTGTGCCAGTTTGATTAGGTGTAAACTGACCAATCTTAGTAACATTTGAATAAGAATAAATTCCTAAAGCACCACTAATTTGAAATAATTCTGGATTAGTTAATTCACTTAAATTAAACTTATAAGTTTTACCGCTCTGTAATAAAAGAGTTCTTGCAGCAAAGTTTTCTACAGATATGTAACCTGAATTTTCAGTAACATCAAAATTAACAACAGCGCTTCCTAATTCATTTATTAAGTGTCTTTTTGCAAATGGATTACCCTTAATTGTGTCTAAGAATTTTACCTCGCTACCATTGTCATCTACTTCTATTTGATATTTAGAAGGATTTGATTGGTCGTGGTAAATAAATTCTAAAAGAATATCAGAATCTAAGTAAAAATATCTAGATGATTGTGCCATTGTTTATATTAATTTTAAAATCTTAACCATTTAGGAGAATAATATAATCCTAATCCGATTGATGGACCAGTACTTATTACTTGATTGCTGTTTAGATTGATTCCATAACCGATACCAATACCTACTGACCATCCTCCTTTCATTTTAGGTTTTTGATTTAATCTTGTATTTATAAGGTTTATATTTTCTATATTACTAAAAGTTAATCCTGGATATGATGTAGAAATTTTTAATTGATCCGCGCCGTTTATTCTTTCTATGGCTGCTAATAGACTAATCGTATGTTCTATATCAAAAGAAGCATTTCCATAATTCAATCCAGTATCATGTCTTGTTATCAACATATTACCCATTAAATTTCTAGAATTACCATTACCAAAATCATCAAACTTAGAAAACGTTAATTTAGTTGTTGTTGAATCCACTTCAGATGATGTTACGTCCGCCAATAAACTATCTTTGATATCTATATCAGCTGATAAAAGAGTATTAACTTTGTTTAAATCCTTATTTAAATTAAGAGCCTTTCTGTATTTTAAAACCAATTCATTTTGATCATCCTTTAAATCATTTATATCAAATTCATAAGATCTTATCTTAGATATTAAATTACCGTTTTCCGCTATTAATTGATTAACAGAATCCTTTGAAGCTAAATAATTATTTAAATTTCTATCTGCTGTTTGTTGAACTACCTCTAAATCATGTTTAAGATTTTCAGTTTGATTACACTGTCTTAGAAACAATAAAACAAAAAGAGCACCCAATACAAATGTAAGGGTGTTCTTATTAGTTAATATGTTTTTAAAATTAATCATAATTTATTATCCAAGTTGTTCTCCAAAACCATCTCCGGAATCATCGTCCTTTGATATAACTTCATCGGCTGCATTATGTACTAATATACCATTAGCAAAATACACATCCTCTGTTTCTACATCCAGTGTCCATGTTGTAAATGGTTCATTTTTACTTATTAAGTATTTAGAAGTAATTAAAACCCATTCATTATTTTCATTTAACATATATTCTCCCACATCAGAATCTCTTGCAGTTTTCCAAGAAACAATATTATCTGCGTTTTTAATTAATATAGGGTGTTCGTATGTAATTTTCAAAGATCCGTTATTAAAATCGTAATATGAATCATATGAATCTATTTTAATGTTAGTTACACTCACAGAAGTAAATTCTCCTTCAAAATTATCTACATGCGATGACCAGTTTAGATAAGCATTTTCATCGAAACTATAACCGTTAACATTAAAGGACAATAATGCGTCTCCAATTTTAATATTTTCAATAGCTTTAGTTTCACCATTGGCCATTGTAATTAATTCACCTGCGATGTGACATCCACCGCCACCTGTGCCACCACTGCTAGATGATGTTGCAGTTGGACTTAGTGTAGGAAAAGGTGTTGGATCCAGTGTTGTCGCTTTTGGCGTTGAAACTGGTGTTTCCGATACTGTCGCTATTGGCGTTGAAACTGGTGTTTCCGATACTGTTGCTATTGGCGTTGGAACCGGAGTTGCAGATGCTGTCGCTATTGGTGTTGGAACCGGCGTTGCAGATGCTGTCGCTATTGGTGTTGGAACCGGTGTTGCAGCTGCAGTAGGCACTGGCGTTGAAACCGGCGTTGTCGCTACTGTAGGTATTGGCGTTGAAGTTGGAGCCGCAGTTGGTGCAGGCGTTGAAGTTGGCGTAATAACTGTATTACCAGCCTGAGTCACTTCAATAGTATCAATTGTACTTGTGTTAGCATGTCTAACAGTAAGCGTTGCGTTTCTGGCAACACCCGAATTAGGCGCTACTGTAATTGTCCAATCATCAGTAGTTCCCACCCTTACGATTGTAATCCAATTAGGTGGTGTATCCCATGAATATGAAGTCCCTAGGGGTGTGATATTCACTGTTCTTATGTATTCGTTTGCTGCCATTTTTATATTTATGTTTTTATATTTATCTTGTTTTATTTTTATGATGATGGGCTTCCTCCGCCTCCATCAGTAGGCACTGGCGTTTCAGATGCTGTAGACAGTGGCGTTGAAACTGGTGTTTCCGATACTGTTGCTATTGGCGTTGGAACCGGCGTTTCAGATGCTGTAGACAGTGGCGTTGAAACTGGTGTTTCCGATACTGTTGCTATTGGCGTTGGAACCGGCGTTGCAGATGCTGTCGCTATTGGTGTTGGAACTGGCGTTGTAGACGCTGTCGCTATTGGCGTTGGAACTGGCGTTGTAGACGCTGTCGCTATTGGCGTTGGAACTGGCGTTGCAGATGCTGTAGACACTGGTGTTGGAACTGGCGTTGCAGATGCTGTAGACACTGGTGTTGCAGTTGGATTATTTTCTGCAATCGGGTGTATATTCCAAATAACATACTTATTAACATCTTGAGGATGACTTATTCTAACAACCCATGGTGTACCTATTGCTCTAAGCACAGTTTCTATAATAACTCTACTATTAGCAGAATCTACAGTGATATTTAAACCGGGTTCATTAACAGAAATGTCTGAATAGTCTAATACTGTATTTGCTGGAGTAATTACATAATTTAAATATAAAGTCTCAACTTTATTGTATACGTAATATAAATCTGCTACAGTATCACTGTCACCTGTAGTATATAATGGATCTATAAAAATAGATGCATTACCGGTAGGAGATCCATCAGTGTTAGCATCAATATCTCCTCCAGATATAGAAATAGTATCCGTAGCGGGTGATCCATCTGCGTTAGCATTAATATCTCCTCCGGAAATACCTATACTATCACCTACCGGAGAACCACAATCAGTACATAATTCTTTCCAAGTGTTATCGTTATAATAAGCTTCTACAATATTTAAATCAGTATTATATCTAATCATACCATATTGCGGTGTTACTGGTCTTTCTCCAGTAGAACCCGCAGGCAATCTTAAATATCCTTTAAACTCTGCGTTTATATCAACATCTAATATACCATTACCAGAAGTTTCTAGTTTTATATTAGTGTCTCCTATAGATTTTAGATTTACACCCGCACCTGTGGCACTAAAAAAGGAAGTATTGGCTAAGAATGTAATTTTATCTGTTGTGGCACCAAATTCTATATTAGTGCTACCGAATGAATTTTGAAAATTAAATTTAGAATACGCACCTGATTCAGTACTAGTTAATACTATTGTTTTGTTTACGTTGTGTTGTAATTTAATATAATTTTCAAATGTTATATCTTTTGCAATTGTCAATCTAGAATTAGTATCAATATCACCATCAGTTAAACCCTCTTCAAAACTAGGATCACCTAACCAAATAATAGGCATATTTAAATCAGTGCCTATTTTGGGTTTTAGAATGGTAATTTCGTTTCTACCATCATTATTAGAATCTACTTCGACTTTATACCATGGGCTATCAGTAGCACCAGATTCACCCTTTTGACCAGTATTACCGATATCTCCTTTTTCACCTTTTTGTCCTGTTGAACCAACCTGTCCTTGATCACCTTTTTGACCTTTGGGACCAGCAGGTCCTCCTCCATTTGCTAAAATTTGATCAAAATTATAGTTAATCTTTTCAAACTTTATAGAGTCTGAATCGCTTGGATGTAATATCTCTTGAATGTTAATTGCCATTTTATGACTTTATTTTTATCATAGGTTTGATGTCGTAAGAATATCCTAATCTTTTATTATATATCAACCTAAAATTCATAGGCTTTTGTTTGTGCGGTTTAAACGTAAAGTTATTGTCGGGGGAAAATCCATTTTCACCTGGATTATTAACATTTGTAATGTCAGTTATACTCGATTTAGAACCTTTAAATCTGCGAGTATACAAAGATATAGAATCAACTACAAATTTCTTAATAATATTTCTATTTATGTAAAACTCTGCATCATCTTCTAATGTTGTTTTATCGCCAGCAGAATCAATAGCTTTTACATAACTTTTAATTCTATTTAAAACTCCATCGTTTTTTAATAATCTAACAACAGAATCACTTATATAAAAATCTGCTACGAGTTGATCTTCATCTTCAAATATTATTACTTCACTTTGATTTGTAGCATTCTTTAAAATAAGATCTAAATCCTCTTGACTATTTACATGCTGAGATGTAAATGAAATAACATCATATGAATCATTTATTTTCATCGCGGTAGAAGAAAGATATGATTTCTCTTCTGCGTTGTTTATAGTTCCAGGAATATCTTGAGATTCTCCTGAAGAAAAAGATCTAGTATAATAATCTTTATCCCATGAAGATTTAAAAACATTTACATCTTTTTTAGAAATTGCAATTTCATCAATTAATGGATATAACGGTAGTTTATCACTAGACTCAGATAATTTAGTAACACCCTCTGGATTAATTTCATTCACTTTGTGATAGAAGTGATTTTTAATAATACCCCAATTATTATCATGGATATTACCATCTTTAATAAAACCTACATTAAACGTGGTTCCGCATCTATTATATCTTTCATAATATGATTTCGCAGTCTCTAGTTCTTTAACACTATTTAAAGAATGTCTATATAAAATTGACTCTAATTTAGACTCATTGACATCAGTTGTAGATTGTAATCTATTTGATTTAAAATGAGTATACATGTCTGTGAATGTAATAACGGGTTTAAAATCAACAGTATAATCTCCGTTGTGCCTAATCAAAAATGGATAATATTCAGGTTCTTCAGAATTAACTAAATTATATCCAATGATACCTTTAAATAATTTATAACTCTTAGGCTTATCATTGTCCTCTTCTATACTAATGGATGCATATTTAACTATCTCAGTACCATCTTCGAAATTAATAGTAAATCTATTTTTATTTTCGGTACCATCTTCTTCAACAGTAGTATATGACACACTATCGTCATTTAAGTTTATCATGTCTGCTACACTGTTAATAGATAGTTTTTCTAATAATGATTTATGTATACCAGTACCACCATTGACATAATAATATTTAATTTGTCTTTGTATATAGTTAGGCATGTATGTAACATCTAGTACATCGGTAGGATCAGATACATTAACAGGCAAAGACTGAATTTTAATAAGATTAGAATTTTCTACAGAAGAAATCGAAAATTTATATATGCTATTTCCAGGTGTATTTGGATAAATATCCATTAATACGTCTCCGTATAATCCATTCTCACCTAATAATATTTGATTATCAAAATTAGGTTGACTTCCGTCAAAGTGATCTATACCTTCTATTGAATATGGTGTATTACCTGTAAAATCAGTTTGATTCCAATTAAGTGCACCATCGAATGTTGTATTAGCATATTCATAATCTCCTTCACTGTGATTGTACAATATCTTATGATTTAATTCATACAAGAGTTTTCTATTCATGTTACCCTTGATCCAATAATCACTAATATCCACAGTGATAAAGAATATTACAAATTTGAATTTTTTATTTTGAATAACCTCAAAATCTATGTCATTTGCATTAACATCCGTTTTAGTCTTTAATAAAATACTAAATTTGTATCCATTAAATTCGCTACTTTTTACAAAATCTAATGCTGTTTTATTAATAAATTCCTTTCTATTTTTTAAAACAACCTTAAGACCTTTAAATATTGTACTAGCAAATGAACTTGTATCTCCACCATCTATTAGTGTATATTTTTTCTTTAATTCTGTTTTAAAGAATGTGTTGTTAAAGTCATCCTCTATATTTTGTATAAAACTATAATTGCCAATATCATTTCTCATTAAACTTAGATCATCTACTGTTAGATTCTTTTCAAAACCTTCGGTAATCATAAACTTATCAAAATAATCATTTTTAACACTTTTAAATAAATCTGGAGTTAATTCAAAATCCTCGATATAATTAATATATGAGAACGTACTATTTAATTGATCATATCTTAAATATTTTGGAATTTTATCCATATAGAACCACTCATGGGTCATATCATTTTTATTTCTAGAAGTTGAAGTTATATCTGGAGAAAAATTAGTTCTACCAAAAGCCTCATTAGCATTCAAATAATATGGTTGATCTCTAACAGTTAAAGAATCTTTTAAAACCCACTTGTTTATATTAGGAACTACTCTAGAATTAATAGCAAACTCTTTTAATTGATTCTCTTTTAATCTGTCGTATTCACTTTCTATTTTATCAGCAATATCATCATCATTAGACTCTTCTTTTAAAATACTTGATAGATTAGAGAAATAATCTTCAGGGTTAAGTGAAAAGTTATCATCAAATATATCAGTTGCTGCCAATTTAGTGTTAAATTCACCAGTTATACTGTCTATATTGTTTATAGCATTCGTGTATGGTTCATAATCTATATTTTCTAAAGTTTCATGTACCAATTCCTTTAAGTCAGAATTTGATTTATCATAAAAATCAAAATTCATATCATATATGTTATACGCAGAAAATAAACCTATTTGTACTATATTTTGATTGAATACCCTAGCTTCTCCATTTTTCAAAGAAGACTTTTTATCTAATATAATTTTAGATTTATCTGAATTAGGTGTAGTAATATCTTCAACAATATCTATGACTTTATTGAATGTGTTTTTATAATTAGTTTCTAAATAATCTCCTACACTAATTTCACTCAATGTGTTATTATCTACCAAAATAGATTTTCCAGTAGAATTACCACCCGTCAAATAGTGTGCTCTCCATTGAGAGAGAATTGTATTTTCTCCAGATCTAAGTTTTAATAAGTTATCAATATCTTGATTTTCCACTTTAACAAAATCGATAACATTTTGAAGATTAACTAAAACTGCATGTTGCAGTAGTTTATAACCTGGTACCTTACTCTTGACCCAGATATCTGATCCTATGTTATATGCATCTAATGTTTCGCTATTTTGATCAATAGCTCCGGCCAATGCAGATGCAACTTCACCTAAACTACCCTGTGAAGAGTACTGTTGACCTTTATATGTACCTTTTGGTAAAGTATAATTAGCAATATATGTACCTTTTTGAATATTAACGTTAGTCTGTAATTGATCGACTCTAATTATAGTACCCAGTGTACCAGAGACATACATGTTTAGATCTCCTAAATTGGTTTGTTTTTCTGTAATAACAAAAGATTCATCATTTTCATCTATTTCTAAATTTAGATAAAATTTAATAGACGACATTAATTCCCAGGAATTTTCTATATTTTCTTTAGTTTCACTAAAATTATTACCATTATTAAATGTAAACACATAATTTCCAGTAGAGTCACCTATGTTTATATTAACAGTTTCACCTGGAACATGTTTAATAAAGGTAAACTTATATGATTCTTCTCTAGAATTTAGTACTGCTATTTTATCAGCACTTTCTGGATTTGAAATAATAGACATCTTAACAAAATCAAATCCTCTTTCATTTGTATTAGTTAAAGAAATTGATCTACCAGTATGTGAGATACCAATACTTTTTTCTATTTCTCCAGTTGTATTGTCTACTTTAATTTCAAGCTTTTCAGTATCATAAACACCAGAGTTAGAAATTTTATAATAAACGTCATTTATTTTTACATAACCAAGTGTTGGCGATGTTGTCATTTGTTTTTGAGAAGGTATTGCTGTAAATGGTTTTTCTGGATCTACTATTGAAGAAACCTCACTAAATTTAATTATATTATTATTAATAGAGTTAATCTCACCTGTACCTGAATTTATATCATCAACATATAATCCGAAATAACGATTTACACTATATTCACTTGCATTATCATCGTCAAATAAAAATTCTAAATTTAGTAAATTAGCACATAATACATCATTTCTTCTGAACCCATCTGTAATAAAGTCATTAGCCTCGATAATAGGCTTATCAGCTTGTACGAAATCTTTATAGATGTATTCCCCCTTGCTTGTAATTTCTCCCGACTTTAAGTCGATACCATTGAATTTAGTAGTTTCATTTTTACCGAAAGAAACGGTTATTGGAGATTTAGGGAAAGTTTCCTGTTGAACGTGATTTCTAATATATTTACCAAGCGCTGATTTTTTGGTCAAATCAAATGATTTAACAATCTCAGCATTTTTAAGAATATCAGATATTCTATCAGTATTATTATCATAAACCTGTGTTTGATTAGAAGGATTTTTAACCTTAAATATTACAAAATTATTGGGCATGTTTTGATCTGCCCAAATTGGTGCAAATATTCTATAGTCTTCTTCGTAATTCTTAGAATAATTATATGATGTTCCATATTGATATGCTTCTTCTATTTGTTTCTCATATGAATCTAATACTGACAAATCAGATTGAGACCTATATGTTCCGTATATCAAATCAGAAGGTGTTTTATTACCTTTAAAAAATCTAGAAACATCAGCACTATAATTGCCATCAGGATTAATACTATTTTTTTTATATTTAATATTAGACAATTCCTTAGATGCACTTATACTTTCTAAATAAACTTCATCGCTAGAAGTAGTGACTATTTTAATATTTCCGGATAGTTTTGGATTAGTTCTTAATAATGGTTTAGCAACATTGTCTAAATTGTAATTAGTTTGTGTATTAAAATTAGGACCCGCATTAATAGTTTCATAACCATCGACGATTGGGAATGTGTATGTATTAATAGATTGATCATTATCACCAATTATACATTGACTAGTTTTATCACTTTCAAATACAAGAACTGAAGACTCACTACTTAGTCCTAAACTAATACCATTAGTTATAGTAGGCCTTTGTTGACTATTTATTAAAAATTCATTTAAAATATAAACGGCATCGTCTAAATCTTCTGCAGTAATTTTATAAGCGTATGTTAAACATTCACCCGTTAGTTCTGGTTGGATTACATTACCATACGATAATTCATCTATAAAGGTTTTAATATAACTACCAGTATCTCCTGAATTGACCGTATGTAATCCATCTACCACATATATTGGCCAATAAAGTGTTTTAGCAAAATTATTATATTGACTACCTAATTCTATCTCAGGATTAAGAGACATAAACCCATAAAATACATTTGTATCATTTACATTAGGAACCTCTCTTTGTATTTCGTTCTCTGTGATTGTGGGTATTTGGTATGCATCACATGTACCGTACTCTGTTATATTTGAACCGCTTACAAAATTAGTAAGATCATAACCATACCATGATAAATTAACACCATCTCCTTGGTTTTCCCAAACTAAATAATTTGAGTCTACACTAAATATGTTAGATTCATGTAAATCGATAGGATCAAACGTACTTGCACCTAATGCTGTTTTATAAACAGGCGTGTTAGTTTTTGCTAGATCTAATAAGCTATCAAATGGAGTAGAACCCAGTGGTCTAGTATACCACAGAGTAGTTTCGTATACATCTGAATTACAAAATTTATTTATATCAGTTCCATCTAAATGAGGTCTATCAACGACCATACTAAATACTGACGTTTCTTCAGCTTCTCCACATTCCCATTCTAATCCACCTTGAAGATTTTCACCCCAAGTATTAAGTGTAGATCTTTTGTAATATATTTCACTATCAACGCTGCTGTAAATACCGCTATCTATTAATCCTGTTACAGTAGACCCGCTAGTACTTTGATATAAATTCGAAGCATATTCACTGCTAAATAATTCTATTCCATCGCTTATTAATGATGATAGAGGCGATGTTTCAATGTCACCACTGTACCATAATGTTAAGTATTGAAAATCATTGTTACAGTAAGCAATAGAATTTACAGAATATTTTACAACTATTGATTTAGATGTAGAAACTGGTCCACAATCATTAATTTTAGTAATTTTACCGCTAGAATCTATTGTCAATATAACAGATGCTGAATTATCAGAAACTGGGAATAAATTATTAATACTGCTCGATGGCACTATAGTATTAGTTAAATTAACGTCACTATATATTGACATACCTACTTCTACTTGTGACACATTATTTGCATCCTCTGTAGATATGTATGATATGTTATTTTTAGGTGCAAAACAAATAGAATTTATATCACTTCCAAATGAACCTGAATTTACAGAAATCCATGGAGCACTTTCTACATCGATAGAGACTGTTAATTGAGCAGACTCTGCACCTTTAGAATCAGTTGCCTTTATAATCCAATTGTCTACGCCCGAATAACCTAATATTGGTGTATACTTATAACTAAAAATATTGTTATTTTCACCAGTAAATTCTATTACACCGTTATTTACATCAGATATTGTAGTTATTGAAACACTGTCATTATCTGTATCAATTACCTCAATTGTAAAATTGATAAAATCGTTTTGAGTCACCAGAATTGTTCCTGGATTTTGAATTACCGGCGCTGCGTTTAGCGGATTTATTGTTATTGTACCCTCTGGTGAAATTTGTCCGCCATCATCCTCTACAGTATATGTAAAAGAATCACTACCAATAGTGGACGAAGTATGTATATATGTTGCTATTCTACCAGTAAGACTAACTATACCTCTAGTAGGTTGATCAACTATAACATAAATTAAATTATCTTGATCAGTTTGATCATCTGTTCCAAATAACGTGATATCTTCAGTAGCACCCCAATTAATATCATATGTTGCATCTATCGCAGACGGCGCACCGTTAGGTGTCGCAGTTGGCGTAGGCGTTGCAGTTGGCGTAGGCGTTGCAGTTGGGGGTATTTCAGTAGCCGTAGGCTCTGGTGTGGGGGTTGGCGTTGGCTCAACCTCAGTTGCAGTTGGCGTAGGCTCAATTTCAGTTTCAGTTGGTGTAGGCTCAATTTCAGTTTCAGTTGGTGTAGGCTCAATTTCAGTTTCAGTTGGTGTAGGCTCAATTTCTGTTGCTGTCGGTGTAGGCTCAACTGATGTTGGTTCTGGAGTCGCTGTAGGCTCAACTGCTGTAGGTTCTGGAGTTGCCGTTGGAGGTACTTTAGTTGGTGTAGGCTCTGGCGCCGCAGTAGCTGTAGGCTCTGGTGTCGCTGTCGGTGTAGGTGTCGCAGTTGGTACCACACATTCGTATATGTCAATTACTTCACCCGCGTTATTTATCTGTATAGAAGATATGCCAGCATCAAATGCATACCATAAATCATCACCTGGAAATAATACACTATCATACGTAATGTACATTATAGTACCTATTTCTATTTCCGGTGTTACATCGGAATCATAGTATAATTGACGTGGACTATCGGTTGATCTATTATCACACGAAAGTTGTGAATCAGTATAACCGTTAATTTTGATCGATATTGCCGTAGGTGTTGCTGCCATTTATTTAAATCTTTTTATACACACAGTTCTCATGTCTGTATTATATATCCAGATTTATTAGTCACCGTATCTGGTCAACTTAGCAGCTCTAATAGAATTTAAATTTTTACCTTTAGGACTATATTTAGCAAATACTTCTAAATCAAATGAAAACTGTTGATCGTGTTTATCAAATATATCCAATCCTATTTTTTTGGTATATGTTAGATTAGGAAATCTTAATTTAGCTTGTCCACCTATTCTACCTATATCTGAATCTGGATCATTACCAAAATAATCTGTCATTCTATATTGGAATATAATATCTACCGAAATAGCGTTAGAATTATCTAAATC
>Ga0206129_10005486_pt1 | contig 13357 bp, 8 predicted proteins | sample Helgoland_Spring_8_FD_148616 | JGI IMG/M metagenome (GOLD analysis project Ga0206129, IMG submission 148616) | Pelagic subsurface seawater microbial communities from Kabeltonne, Helgoland, North Sea - Helgoland_Spring_Bloom_20160502_2 | ecosystem: Environmental > Aquatic > Marine > Epipelagic ...
CCATGCCAGCAGATAGGCCGGTTCAACCACCACCACGCCAACACCAAAAATCACCACCATCCCGCCAGCAAGAACCATCGGGTCAGGCACCTCGCCAAGCATCGTCACAGCACCAAAAATTGCCGCAACCGGCAGCAAAAGCAAGACCGGCATCACCATTGGCACCGGATAACGCGCCAGCACATAATACCAAGCCGAATAGCCAATCGCGGTCATCACCACACCAAGATAAATCACCGTAAGCCATGCTTCGATTGGCGCTGCCTGAATGGCGGGCAGCGGATTGCCATCAATCAGACAGGATGCCAGCAGCATTTGCGGACCAGCCATAACCCCAATCCATGCGGTAAGCTGAAACCCACCCAAAGCCCCGTCAAGGCGGCGGATCAGAACCTGACCAAATGCCCAAACAAGCGCCCCTGACAGCACCAGTCCGATGCCAAGCCATTGCCCCGCCAATGCGGGCGCACCAAGGATGACAACAACCCCGCAAGACGCCATGACAATGCCAAGAATTTGCCGAAGGCTTGGCCGCTCGCCAAGCAAAATGGCGGCGATAATCACGCCAAAAATCACTTCGCTTTGCACCAGCAAAACCGCTGGCGTTGCTGCCATCAGCGCCAAACCGGAAAAAGTAAGCCCATATTGCAAGGTCGCGGCGATAAACGAAATCCAGCACAAGGTCCAAAAATGCCCGCGTGGCAGGGGCACAAACCATGCCAGCACGATTGCTGCCAGCACAAACCGCATACCCATTAACAGCAATGGCGGAAAATGCCCAAGCCCAGCCTTGGCAAATGTAAAGCCAAAGCCCCATGTCAGCGGCACGATCAGGGCGATCAGAATATGGCGAAACTGCATTGGCGATCCCTGTTAAAGCGGCGCTTTCATATGCGTTAAAAGCCGGTCAAGAAACTCCAACCCATCGCCAAGCGCCGTCACTTCGATAAATTCGTCAGGCTGATGCATTTGCGCCATACCGCCCGGCCCGAACACAATCGTTTCAATCCCGGCCGACTGAAAATGCCCGCCATCGGTTCCAAAAGACACCACATCGGGCATTTCATTTGTCCAGAGCCGCGCCACCAGATTGGCCGCCGGCGACCCAGCCCGCGCCTGCATGCCCGGACACCATGATTCGACAATCAGATCAATGCCAGCATCACCGTGGATCGCCTGCATTTCTGGCAACAGCTCTGTGGTAACAAATTGCTGGATTTCGCCAAGAATGGCATAGGGATCATCTTCTGGAAGCGGGCGAATTTCCCACAGAAACCGGCAATGATCGGCAATGATGTTTCGCGCTTCACCGCCTTTGATATGACCAACCGAAATGGTGGTATAGGGCGGGTCAAACGGCGTGTCATGCCGTGGCTGGCTTGCCAATGATCGCGCCTTACCCTCAATATGGCTGATCAGCCGCGCTGCATAATAAAGCGTATTCACCTTGCCACGCGGATCAGAGGCATGACCCGCCGTTCCGCGAATATCGGCAATCATTTCAAGCCCGCCCTTATGACCAATGAATGGTTTCATACCGGTTGGCTCGCCAATTACGGCAATCGCCGGTTTGACGCCTAGCCGATCCAGCAACGACGGCATTTGCGCCGCGCCGAAACTGCCAACCTCTTCATCAAAGGTAAAGGCAAGATGCACAGGCTTGGCAAGCTGGCTTGCCGCCCCTTGGAAAGCAGGCACCATCGCCAGCGCAATCGCCAGAAACCCCTTCATATCGACCGCGCCGCGCCCGTAAAGCCGCCCATCCTGTTTGTGCAAAATAAACGGATCACGCGACCAGCCTGCCGGATTGGCTGGCACAACATCAAGATGACCCGACAACAGAATACCGCCATCAATTTGTGGGCCAATGCTGGCAAACAGATTGAATCTTTGCCCATCTTCATGCGAATCGAGATGCACAATGACGCCATAAGATTCAAGATATGTTTTGATGTAGTTGACAATTTCGCCATTTGGCTGGCCGCTTATCGAGGCAAAGCCAACAAGATCGGCCAAAAGCGCCTCAGCAGCGGCAAGCCGGTCAGTCATCGCTGCACCAGATGAACATGTTGTGGAAAATTAGCCAACCTGTCACAGCCGGTTTTGGTTACATGCAAGGTCTCGCTAAGCTCCATTCCCCAGCCATCCATCCACATGCCAAGAATGATATGAACAACGGCATTTTTGGGAACCGGCACTTTTTCATCTGGCCGAAAACTAAGCGTATGTTCGCCCCAATCAGGGGCATAGGCAGCGCCAATCGAATAGCCAATGCGACTTTTCTTTTCCAGCCCATAACGATCAAGCACATTTTGCCATGCCGCATGAACATCACCAGCAAACACATCGGCACGTAAAGCCGCCATCACCGCATGCATGCCCTCCTCAACCGCCTTTGCGGTTTCTTGGAGCTGCTGTGACGGCGTGCCAAGATGCACGGTTCGCGCCAGCCCAACATTATAGCGCTTGCGGCAACCGCCAAGTTCAAATGCCACGGTCTGCCCATCTTCAAGAACGTTATCATTCCAAAGCGGATGCGCGGTCGACGCCGCCTCGCCAGCCAATATCAACGGGTGAATTGCGGTCTGGTCGCCGCCAAATTCGGGGGTGCCGCGAATTTGCGCTGCCATCACATCGGCCATCAGATCGCATTGCCGCACACCGGGGCGCGCCCCGTTCCATGCGGTCTGCATTGCGATTTCGGCAATGCGCGCCGCCTGGCGCATAACGGCAATTTCGGCATCACTTTTGACAAGCCGAACCCAGTTGACCAGCAAATCAGCATCAACCCAAACCGCCTTTGGCATCCCGTCCTGCAAACCGGCAAGCGCGCGCGGCGATAAATAATAAACATCGCTTTCATAGCCAATTTTTGCATTGGCAAAACCAGCCTTTGCCATCCAGTCGGCCAGAAATACCGCCGGATGCGTATCGGGACGTTGAACCAAAGTTTCGGGATAGGGGATGATTTGATCAGCCGTCAGATAGGTGGTAAAGCGGGCAGCCCCTGCATCCATTTCGCGCCCCATCCAGAACGGGCCGTGATCAAGATCGACGAGCATCATTTGCGGCGTATAAAAAGACCAAGCATCATAACCACATAGCCAATTTATATTTGACGGATCACCAATAATGATGGCGTCAAGACCTCGATCCCGCATCACATGGCGGACACGACGCAACCGATCTTCATATTCGGCCTTCGAAAATGCTGGTGCCATCATGCCTCCATTGTCTCGATATGCACGCCGCCTTTAGGGGCATTAGAATTGCCAAACGCAAATGTCCGGTCAAAGGCATTTTTTGGCCGCAGTCAAATGGCCGCACCTTTGCCCATCAATACACCACAACCGAGCGAATTGACTCGCCAGCATGCATCAGATCAAATCCCTTGTTGATTTCATCAAGCGACAGCGTGTGGGTAATCATAGGGTCGATATCGATCTTGCCATCCATATACCAATCGACAATTTTCGGCACATCGGTTCGGCCACGCGCACCACCAAAAGCGGTGCCACGCCAGCTTCGTCCAGTCACCAACTGGAACGGGCGGGTGCTTATTTCCTGACCCGCACCCGCAACGCCGATGATGATCGATTCACCCCATCCTTTATGCGCACATTCAAGCGCCTGACGCATAACTTCGACATTGCCGATACATTCAAATGAATAATCAGCACCGCCACCGGTTAATTCGACAAGATGGCCAACAAGATCGCCTTTGATCTTTGACGGATTGACAAAATGTGTCATGCCAAATTTTTCGCCCCAGGCTTTTTTGCTGTCATTCATATCAACACCAACAATCATCCGCGCGCCAATCATGCGAAGCCCTTGAATCACATTCAGCCCGATACCGCCAAGCCCAAAGACCACCGCAACGCAGCCCAGTTCAGCCTTGGCCGTATTGATCACCGCACCGATGCCGGTTGTAACGCCGCAACCGATATAACAAATCTTGTCAAACGGCGCGGCCTTATTCACCTTGGCAAGCGCGATTTCTGGCAGAACGGTATAATTTGAAAAGGTCGATGTTCCCATATAATGCAGGATCGGTTTGCCCTTTAGCGAAAAACGACTCGTGCCATCGGGCATTACCCCTTGGCCTTGGGTGCTGCGGATGGCCTGACAAAGATTGGTTTTCGGATGAAGACAATAATCACATTCGCGGCATTCAGGCGTATAAAGCGGGATCACATGATCACCAGCGGCAACACTGGTTACACCAGCACCGATCTCGCGAACAATCCCTGCCCCTTCATGGCCTAGAATGGCCGGAAACATGCCTTCAGGATCAGCACCTGACAGGGTGAATTCATCAGTATGACAAATGCCAGTTGCCATGATTTCAACAAGCACTTCACCTTGGCGTGGCCCATCAAGATCAACTTCCATAATCTCCAGCGGCTTGCCTGCTGCCACTGCAACTGCGGCGCGTGTTTTCATAATGACCCCCCTTTAACAGGCCCAATAGGCCTTTTTGATTTTACATCTTGCCTCACAAAACGATGGCATAATAAACTTATTGAATACAAGTGCGATTCACTAAGTCCTACCCGCACCAGATAATGCGTGATTTAACCTTCAGCAAAGCCATATCTTGCCATGACCTATTCCCTAAAAGACCTTGCCGCCCAACTTCAAGCCGGTTCACAAGGTGCCCGCGCCCTTGTCGAAGATTGTCTTGCTGCGATTGATGACCCTAATGGCGAAGGCCAGCGCAGCTTTATCGAAGTCTATCACGACCGCGCGCGCAAAGAGGCTGATGTCGTTGATCATGCCCGCAAACAGGGTTGGAGCCTTCCGGCCTTTGCCGGGATTCCACTGTCGATCAAAGATCTGTTTGACGAGGCCGGCATTGTCACCCGCGCCGGATCAAAGATTTTGCAAGATGCCGCCCCGGCAAGCAGTGACGCAACGGTTCTCGCCCGTTTAAAGGCCGCCGGATTCATCGTGATTGGCCGCACCAATATGACCGAATTCGCCTTTTCCGGTCTTGGCACAAATGCCCATTATGGTGATGCGCGCTGTCCGTTTGAACGCGATCCGAATGACATCACCAAAGGCCGTGTGGCCGGTGGGTCATCATCTGGAAGCGCCGTTTCCATCAGCGATGGCATGGCGCCAGCAACGATTGGATCAGACACTGGCGGATCAACCCGCGCGCCAGCCGCCTTTTGCGGTATTGTTGGCCTGAAACCAACAACAACACGCATGCCATCTGATGGTATTTTTCCGCTTTCACGGTCTTTTGACGCGGCGGGGCCAATGGCAAATACAGTATCTTGCTGTGCCATTTTAGACAGCTTAATGGCCGGCGGACCGGGTGAAGATGAGGCCGCTTTTGCGGTAAAGGGTCTTAGGCTTGCCCTCCCAAAAGGATATCTGTTCGAAGATCTTGACCCGCATGTCGCCAGCAGCTTTGCTATGGCAATTGACCGGCTATCTGCTGCAGGAGCCGATATCAGCGATATCAGCCTTGCCGAAATCGAAGCCTTGCGTCCAAGCAACAACACCAAAAGCATTGTCGCTGCCGAGGCCTATCATCTTCATCAATCAAATCTTGAAGCTGGCAAGGGCGACCAATATGACCCGCTGATCGCCTTTCGCATTCAAGGCGGCAAAGATATTCTGGCAAGCGAATATATTGAGATGTTTGCAACACGCAAACGGATATGGGCGGCTGTGCAAACGGCTGTTCGGGGCTATGACGCGCTTATCCTGCCAACATCACCGACACTACCACCAGCCTTATCATCGCTTAGCGATATCCAGGCCAAAACCACGCAAAATGCCAAATGTCTCCGCAATACGGCCATCTCTAACTATCTTGACCGACCAACAATCACCATTCCCTGCCATCCGGCGGGCACTGGTCCTGTTGGTGTTTCGCTTATCGGATCACGCCAACATGACCGCCGGCTGTTGGCGATTGCCGCCGCAAGCGAGCCAATCATCCGCGGCTAAATCACACCAAAGGTGGATTTATGCTGATCTTGGCTGGCGTTGGAAAAAGCGCACGCCATTGCCAAGCAGAACTGGCACCTTTGCCCCAAGAACAAGCATTGCCGGCGTCGCCACCAAAGTAAGCATGGTGGCAAAGGTCAGGCCGCCAGCAATCGTGCTTGATAGTTGTGTCCACCATTGCGATGACGGCGCGCCAATCAGAATTTCCCGATCAACCAAAATAATGGTCATTTCAAATACCATCGGAATCAAACCCAGAATTGTCGTAATCGCGGTCAAGATAACTGGCCGGAATCGAACCAGCCCTGACCGGAACGCCGATTCAGCAGGCGAATAGCCACGTTTGCGATATTCGTTAAACGTGTCGATCAACACAATATTATTATTCACAACAATACCGGCAAGCGCGATCACACCAAGCCCCGACATGACTATGCCAAAGGGGCGGCCACTAATCCACAGCCCCAAAAACACTCCGCCTGTCGATAAGATGATTGCCGACATTGTGACAATCGCCTGCCAGCCCGAATTAAACTGAACCATAAGCACGATCACCATCAACAACAGTGAAATGCCAAACGCCTTGCCAAGAAAATTCTGCGTTTCGGCAATATCTTCACCCTCGCCACCAAATTGGATATCAACCGCATTATTGATCGGATTTTCCAACAAGGACTGGCGCAATTTTTCAATCATATCGGCAGGCAATAAGCCGGTTTTGACGCTTGATTGAATATACATGTAACGCTGGCCATCTTTACGTTCTATATCACCACTCTTGACCCTAGGCTCAAGGCTGGCAAATACCGAAAGCGGCACATAAGACCCATCGGTTGTTGGCACACGCAATTCTTTAAGCCGGTCAAGATTACGCTGATCGCCCATAAAGCGCATGACGACATCCAGTTCATCTTCTGAATCATCTGGCCGGTAATCTGAAATGCGCATGCCGCGTGTCAGCATTTTAATCATCATGCCAAGGCCGGAAATGGAAACACCATGACGGCTGGCGGCATCGCGATCAGTGACAAGCGACCATTCGGTTCCGGGCAAGGGGCGACTGTCCGTCACGTCAATGAAACCGCCAATTTCATTCATTCTGGCGATCATATCGCTTGTCGCCGCGCCGATCTCATCAAGTGAAATACCAACAATATCAATACGGATTGGCTGGGATGACCCCGGCCCTTGCTGCTGTTTCTGGATATTATAATCGGCACCAGCAAGCGCGGTAACACGCGCCCGCATTTCGTCAATCAGAACCTCGGCTTTGTCGCGCTCTTGCCAATCGGCAAAAACAGTGCGAATCGTGCCAACCGAATCGCGCGGTGCCTGATTACCAGCCCCGCCCGACCGGAAAGATTTGCCATAGAAATCGCGAACCCCGGGCTGCGTCAGAATGCTGTCTTCGGCGGTTTTGACCAGCTTGTCACGTTCTTTGGCTGACAGATCACCGCGCGCCAGCACCTGCACCTGTGCTTGATCCGGCTCGATATCAGGAAAGAAAGACACACCAAGACCAGCCGAAGCATAGCCATAAAAAGACACAAACATAAATCCAACAACACTGACCATCACGATGGCTGGCCGGTGGATGGCAAATTTCAAAACCGCCCGATAAAATCGTGGTGCCGTTGCTGAAATTGAGGTTGAATCAATGCGCTTTTTACCAATAAAACCACCAAGCACCGGAATGAAAATTAACGCCATCAGCAATGATGCGATCAAAACCGCAATCACCGTCATTGGCAGATATTGCATAAATTGCCCAACAATGCCCGGCCAGAATAATAGCGGCATGAACACCATCAAGGTGGTGATTGTTGACGAAATAATCGGCCACGCCATGCGTTGCGCGCCAATCTTATAGGCCTCGCGCCGGTTTTTCCCCATGGCAATTTGCCGGTCGGCATATTCGGTGGTGACAATCACCCCATCAACAAGCATGCCCGCAACAAGAATCAATGAAAACAGAACAACGATATTCATCGTGATGCCAAGCGCATTTAGCGCCGTGATGCCAACAAAGAACGATCCGGGAATGGCAAGACCAACAAGGGTTGCATTGCGAAGCCCCAAAGTAGCAAGCACAACAACCATCACGATAATAACCGCTGCGCCAACATTATTCCCAAGGTCGCGAAGCAGATTGCGAACCTGTTTTGAATCATCAAATAAATAGCTGACTTTGACTTCGGGGCTGATTTGCGGGGCAGCCGCATCAATGATTGTACGCGCCGCCTCAACCACTTCAATGACGTTTGACCCCACCCGTTTACGAACATCAAGAACAATGGCCTTTTCGCCATTGACCCGTGACCAGCCTTGCGCCTGCTGGAATGTCCGGCGCACAACAGCAACATCGCCAAACCGGATGCTGTTTCCGTTCTTTGCCTTGATCGGCATATTAATCAGATCATCAACCGACTCCAAAATGCCTGGGACTTTGACCACAAGACGTCCACCGCCATCATCAATTGCACCGGCGGTCACAAGCTGGTTGTTGTTGCGAACAAGCTGGGTTACCGCTGCCGGGTCAAGCCCATAGGCTTCCATAGCCGCCGCATCGACCAGAATTTCCAAAACCTCTTTCCGGTCACCGCCAATATCGACTTTCAAAATACCCGGCAAGGCTTCGAGCCGGTCTTTGATCCGGCGTGCTGCCTGCACCATTTCGCGTTCAGGAACCGGCCCATAAAGCGCTGCAGTCAAAACCGGAAATAGCGACAGGCTAACTTCGACCACTTTTGGTTCATCAGCATCAGGCGGCAAATCAGGTTTGGCGTCATCAACCGCCTTGCGCACATCGGCAATGGCTTTGTCAATATCCTCACCAGCGGCAAATTCCAGCGACACTGACCCATAGCCTTCGGCCGAAACCGAGGTCATTTTGTCTAGACCTTCAACCGAGCGAAGTTGTTTTTCCAGCGGCTTGACCAAAAGCCGTTCAGCATCTTCAGGCGAAATGCCATCATAAGACACTGACACATAGGCCACGGGAATATCAATATCGGGTTTAGCTTCTTTGGGGATGCTGAAATAGGAAGAAACGCCAACGGCAAACAGCATCACCATAGCCACCAAAACGGCGCCTGCGCGTGAAAATGCCGCCTCGATGATTTGATTCATGATGCGCTCGTAAGCTTGTAGTTAACCGCTCCGCCATCCTCCACAAAGCCCTGACCAACTGTTAGCAAAATGGCATCATCCGGCAGGCCAGATACAAACACGGTTTCCGCCCCTGCCCGAATAACCTCGACAGGTAATACGACCGCCTTGCCATCAACAGCAATTTTGGCTGTTAAAATGCCATTTTCAGCAACCGATAAATGCGCTGGCGACATGGCAAACGCCTGCAAGCTGCCAGCATCAATTGTCGCCTCAACACTCATTCCGGCCCGTAATTTACGGTCTTGGTTTGGCAGATCAATCGTCACATCAAATGTGCGGGTTGCCGGATTTGATTTCGACGCAATTTTTGACACAGTGCCGTGACGCGATCCATTGCCCGCGATTTGCACTTTCACCTTGCTGGCTAGCTTGATCCGGCTGACTTCATTTTGCGGAACTGCAACAACGGCCGATAAAACATCAAGGCCAAGAATCGTTGCTGTGGCGGTATCGCGGCGCACGCGCTCGCCTTTTTCGACATGCAAGGTTTCAAGAAGACCCGAAACCGGTGCAACAATCACAGTATCGCTTAATTGTTCTTCAAGTTTTCGAAGATTAACCTTGGCCGTGGCATAGGCTGCCGCACGCTCGGCCTGCTCTAGCGGCGCACTGAAATTTTCCTTGGCAAGACGCTCGGTCACTTCGCGGCGGCGTTTGGCAACTTCAAGATTTGCCTTGGCAGCGTTGATCTGTTCGGCAAGCGTGCCTTTATCAAGTCGAATCAAAACATCGCCAGCGGCAACATTTTTGCCCTCAACCGCATCAATTGAAATGATCTGTCCATCAGCCTTTGCCGAGACGGTCATCTCAAATTTGGCCTTGCTGACACCGCTTGCACGAATAATGCGGGTGATTGACTGATTCTTGACCTCGACGGCCGACACCAATAATTCAGTTTCTGCCAATCCCGTTTCCAGCGTTACCGCTGGTGTGGTGGTCTTTGTCTCTGCATTAGCCAATACAGATTCTTGTGATGCGGCACCATCAGCCTTGCCAAACAAATCATCCGACTGCATCCAGCCGGCAACCGCCAGCGCGACCGCACCTGCCAACAGGTAAGAGGATTTCGATTTCATTGTTAAAGCCTTGCTAGTTCCGCGACGCCCGCGCGAGTTAATCAGTGAGGTTTATATAGGCATATTTTACCTTTATCGCAAGGCAACCAGCCTGAACCAAGCCGTCACCAACGGCTATTGCTAAACAGCTTTAAACAAGTTTTACCATCAATCTTGGTCTTATCAGCTGGTTTGCGCTGTGAGGATTAGCTGGGCGGCTTTATGCGCCAGCATAATCGTTGGCGCATTCAAATTGGCCGAGGTGATGTTCGGAAACACCGAAGCATCAGCAATGCGCAGCCGATCAATGCCATGCACCCGCAATGACGAATCAACAACAGCATGCGCTGCATCTGGCCCCATCCGGCAAGTGCCACAAGGGTGAAAAACCGTGCCGCTTCGTTCCCGAAAATCATCAATGATGGCCTGATCTGACATGGCCGATAATCCGGTTTCACACGGCGCTGCCAACAGCCCCTTTATAGTGGCGCTATCCTGCATCTTGCCAATCAAACGCGCCATCGCCACCACATCATCCAGATCACGCTGATCTGATAGGTAATTGCCATCAATGCGCGGCGGCTGCCGCCAATCAGGGCTCGTAATTTCAATCCGGCCAGTACTATAGGGACGACAGGCGTTAAAGCTGAAAATAAAGCCAGACTCACGATCAGGCAAAATGGGCCGACGCCCACCTTGCGGGGCGGGGCGATAGGTGATTGGATTGATATAGATCTGCATATCGGGTCTTGGCGCGTTGGGTTTTGCGCAAAGCAGCCCACCAAGCTGATTAACGCCAAGCGATAACGGGCCTTTTTTCTGCAAAAGATATTGCAGTCCAGCAAGAGCAACCCGCGGCCAACTGCCAAGAATGGCGTTCAGCGTTGGCTGGTTCGCCTTTTGGTAATAACTGATGCCAAGATGATCGGACAGATGCAGCCCGACATTTGGTTGATCTAGAACAGCATCAATGCCATGGCGTTGGCTGATCGCGCCCGAACCAATGCCGGATAATTGCAGAATTTGCGGCGAATTAACCGCGCCAGCCGACAAGATGATTTCACATGACGCCGCCAAACGGATCGCCCTGCCCTTTTGCATTACATGAACCGCGACAGCCCGGCCATTAGCAGTTTCGATACGCGTTGCCATTGAATCGGTCATGATGGTTAAATTTGGGCGGCCGCGGGCTGGCGCTAAAAAGGCTTGCGATGATGAACAACGCTGGCCTTTGCGGGTGGTGATGAAATAGGGATAGATGCCCTCACCATCCAATTGACAGGCAGCATCATTTTGCAGCCCCATCTCATTTGCCATTGCAAAGAAATATGATTTTAGCGGGTGATATTCATCGGCAACATCACTAATCGTCAATTTTCCCATGCGTACGGGCTGCGTATCGGCGCGGATAACATCCTCAAACCCATCATAAACCGGCTTGATTGCATGATAGTTCCAACCCGGATTGCCTGCCGCCGCCCAATCATCATAATCGGCAGGTTGGCCATGATGATAGACAAGCGCATTGATCGAGCTTGACCCGCCAAGAATTTTGCCACGCGGCCAATATAGCTGGCGATTGCCAAGGCCAGTTTCAGGAGTCGTATGATAAGCCCAATTGATCGTTTCATCATGGAAGGTCATGCCATAACCAATTGGGGTTTTGACCCAAAAGCGGTTATCAGTTGGCCCAGCCTCGATCAGCAGCACATTGAATTTGCCGCTACTGCTAAGGCGGTTGGCAAGAACACATCCCGCCGATCCGGCACCAATAATGATATAGTCGAAATCCGCCATTGGCCGCACCTAATATGCTTGCAGCGGAAAACCTTCCCCGCCAATTTTGCCTGATTATTCTGCATAATCACTTTTTGGTGCTAGCAAAAAATCTCGACAAAGCATGGACTCGATTTAAATATTGTTGCAAATGGAAATGCAAAATAGGCGCTCGATAAATCAAATTAGCTAGACGCCGCCATGTGCCTTTGACCATTCTCGCGGATTATTCAAAAAATCTTCGACGGCGGCCAATGTCTTCGGATCAAATCTTTTTGAATCCTTGCATTCGGCAAGAACATCCCACCATGTCGCCAAATAGTGAAGGCTGATGCCATCTTCGGCAAGGCGGGCTGGTGTGTCTTTGAAAATATCGTAATAGAAAATCACGAATGTATGCGCGACCTCGGCACCGGCGGTGCGCATGGCCTCGACAAAATTCAGCTTGCTGCCGCCATCAGTTGTCAGATCTTCGACAAGCAAAATACGCTGCCCTTCAGAAATATCGCCTTCGATCCGCGCATCACGGCCAAAGCCTTTTGGCTTTTTGCGGACATATTGCATCGGCAGGTGGGTTCGCTCGGCAAGCCATGCTGCAAACGGAATACCGGCTGTCTCGCCGCCTGCCAAGGCGTCAAGTGATTCATAGCCGATATCATTTAAAATGACCGTTGCGCCATAATCCATCATGGCCGAACGCATCCTTGGGAAAGAAATGATCTTGCGGCAATCAATATAGACCGGACTCATCATGCCAGAGGTCAGTTTAAATGGCTCATCCGCACGAAATAGAACCGCGTCAATTTCAAGAAGCATCCGTGCTACCGACCGGGCCATCGCAGCCTTGTCATAAACATGGTTGAAACCGTCACCTGCCATCGTCTTATCCTCGGTCTGTCTTTTTTAAAAATAGATCAACAAGCTGCATATCTTGGGTAAGACATGCAGCTTGTTTGTTGGAAAGGGATCATATCGGCTAATTTGCGGCTTGTCATTATGCCAGTTGACGCGGCGTACCGATACGCCGCGCACGGTCAACCATCATGATAGAGCAAAGCCTTTAAGCGCGCGCCGCCCGCTTGCGCTCATGCGGGCAAAGATGCATCTTGCGAAGCCGCAAATTGAGCGGTGTGACCTCAAGCAATTCATCTTCGTTGATATAGGCCATCATCTGTTCAAGAGACATACGGCGCGGCGGCACAAGCTTGACAGCCTCATCGGTGCCAGACGAACGAACATTAGTAAGCTGTTTTCCTTTGAGGACATTGATTTCAAGATCGTTGTCACGGTTGTGTTCACCAACAATCATGCCCTGATATACCGGTGTCTGGGGCGTCACGAACATTTGCCCGCGATCCTGAAGATTGAACAAAGCATAGGCAACAGCA